>PVMS01104176.1_pt1 | contig 11311 bp, 8 predicted proteins | sample 1853461 | NCBI WGS metagenome assembly PVMS01 (sample SAMN08582032, study PRJNA380276) | Marine sediment metagenome, whole genome shotgun sequencing project. | isolation source: ocean sediment barecode stripped | collected 2017
TCCCCTCGCGAGACGTCGCACCGCCCAGAGGGAGAGGGAGTATCTTTTGTCCCCTCTCCCTCTGGGAGAGGGCAGGGGTGAGGGTAAACAAAGAAACTCAGAACTAATGTGAAGTTTTTTAGATCTATCCACATCATTTTATACGATATAATACAAGCATGATTCCTGAAGATATTAAACCAGTTGCTACCGATTCAGAGATGAATTACGAGATTCCGCTCCAGCCTGCCTCACTCGATATCTGGGATCAGAAATACCGGCTCAAGAAAAAAGACGGATCGGTCATCGATGACGACATCCATGCTACCTTTGAACGGGTAGCCCGCGTCCTCGCCGACCAGGAAAAAAATAAAGAGCTGCGCCAACACTGGTACGAAAAATTCATCTGGGCGCTGGATCACGGCGCTATCCCGGCAGGACGCATTGTCTCCAATGTCGGCGCCGAAAAATATCGACCAAACACATCGACGATCAATTGCACGGTCTCCGGCACGATCCATGATTCGATGAATAATATCCTCGAGAAACTGCATGAAGCCGGGCTCACGCTCAAAGCCGGCTGTGGTATCGGCTATGAATTTTCGACACTTCGCCCTAAAGGCGATTATGTAACCGGTGCGGGTGCTTATACCTCGGGCCCGCTTTCGTTCATGGATATCTATGACAAGATGTGTTTTACGATTTCCTCTGCCGGCGGGCGTCGCGGTGCGCAGATGGCTACCTTCGATATAAGCCACCCCGACGTGCTCGAATTTATCCGGGTGAAACGCCAGGACGGACGCTTACGTCAATTCAACCTCTCCCTGCTGATAACGGACGAATTCATGCAGGCGTTAGCCAACGACGATTTATGGAAACTGGTCTTCCCGGTGCATGATTCCGAACTGGAAGCAGAAAGCATCGATCTTCAGGATTCTGAAAACATAGTCTGGCGCCATTGGCCAAACGCCGATAATTACACCGTCAACGCGGATGGCAAAGTAGCTTGCCGGGTGTATAAAACAATTCCCGCTCGGCAATTGTGGGACGCCATCATGTCGTCTACCTATGACCACGCCGAACCCGGATTTATTCTGATAGACAGGGTGAACGAGCTTAATAACAACTGGTTTTGTGAAAATATTCGTGCCACCAATCCCTGCGGGGAACAACCTTTACCCGAGTACGGCGCCTGTTTACTCGGTTCTATCAACCTGACTAAATTTATTCTTAATCCCTTTTCGGATGAAGCCCGTTTTGACTGGGAAAAATTCAGGGAAGTGGTGCAGATTTTTACCCGTATGCTGGACAATGTCGTCGATATTAACGGGCTGCCGTTACCCCAGCAACGGGATGAAATAATACGTAAACGCCGACATGGCATGGGGTTTCTCGGCCTGGGTTCGACAATGACAATGTTGAAGATGAAGTATGGTGAGCCAGAGTCGATAGAGTTTACCGAGGCAGTGAGTCGCGAGCTTGCCCTTGCCGGTTGGCAGATGGCGCTTGAACTGGCTAAAGAAAAGGGTCCGGCAGTAATCCTTGACGAGATGTTTGAAGTGACCGCCGATATGTTACGCCAGCGTCCTGAAATGCAAAAGGATGGCTATAACCAGGGAGACCAGATCAAGGGCTCTGTATTGCATGCAAAATATAGCCGGTATATGCAAAAAATTGCGCGACTTGATCCGGAACTTGTCGCCGAACTGGCCAGGGTCGGGGCGCGTTTCACGCACCATAGTTCCATTGCGCCGACAGGGACTATCTCACTATCGATCGCGAATAATGCGAGCAATGGTATCGAACCCAGTTTTGCGCATCAGTATTCGCGCAATATTATTCGTGAAGGCAAGAAAACCAAGGAGAAGGTCGATGTATTTTCGTATGAATTACTCGCCTATCACCATTTGATCAATCCGAAGGCGTCGGCACACAGTGAGATTGATGAAGAACAGTTACCCGATTACTTCGTTTCGAGTGATGATATATCACCGCAAAGCCACGTCGATATACAGGCAGCCGCGCAACAGTGGATAGACTCATCTATCTCGAAAACAGCCAATGTGCCTACCGATTACCCTTATGAAGACTTCAAGCATATTTATCGTTATGCGCACGAGAAAGGATTAAAGGGCTGCACCACGTTCCGGTTTAACCCTGAAGTCCATCAGGGTGTACTGGTGAAGAAACAGGATCTTGAAAAGACGATGTATCAATTCGTTCTGGAAGATGGTGAAGTCATTACCGCTAATGGCAATGAAGTAATCGAATACGACGGCGAAACCCACACAGCGGCTAATCTGTACGATGCCCTGAAAGAAGGATATTACGGCAAGCTTTAACTGAAAATTCTGCACAGCTATTAAACATGACTATTAAAATAGATAAAAAAATTACCGAATGTAACGTCGTCAAGGACAGCGCTAAACTGGATGCAACAGCTCAACCCGCGGACAGTGACAAGGTCGATAATGTCGTGCAGATGCACGAAAAACTGGAACGCCCGCCGATGCTACAGGGCTCGACCTACAAGATTAAAACACCTTTATCGGAACACGCACTCTACGTCACCATTAACGACATTATCCTCAATCCGGATACCGAGCATGAGCTACGGCGCCCGTTTGAAGTATTTATCAATTCCAAGAATATGGATCATTTCCAGTGGATAGTCGCACTCACGCGTATTATTTCCGCGGTTTTTCGTAAAGGCGGCGATGTCACGTTCCTGGTCGAAGAGTTACGTTCGGTATTCGATCCGCACGGCGGCTATTTTAAAAAAGGCGGCAGGTTCATGCCTTCCCTGGTCGCGGAAATCGGCGATGTACTGGAAAATCATTTGTGCATGATCGGAATTCTTAAAAAAACCGGGCCCGACGAACACCAGGAGAAATACCTAAAGGATAAAGCCGCGGAATATGCCCGCAAAACTGCGGTTGCAGACACCAGTACCAGCGATTACCCGGAATCCGCCGAGCTGTGCAAGAAATGCCTGACCAAAGCAATGATCATGCTGGATGGCTGCCTGACCTGCCTTAACTGCGGTGAATCAAAGTGTGGTTAACAACTAAGGTCTGACGCCTCGAATGGACTCACTGAGTACTCAAGATAGCCACTGTTTAGATCGGTCGACAGCCTCCCTGTACCTGTCGAGGTATTGTCCGTAGCTCTGTTCGGGCTGGTATATTTTATTTCTTGCGGATACTCTCTCTGGTTCAATGCGATGTTCACTGGCTAGCATCGCAGTACCCAATGCGGTTAACTCCGCGGACTGTTGCACCTTAATATCCTGCCCAGTTGCATTTGCCAAAAACTGGCAGAAATAGGGGTTGGACGAGACCCCGCCATCGATCGAAATGACGCCATCAATTTGGGTGTAATCAGCCATGGCCGAGAGAACTTCGGCAGCCCGATAAGCGACACCCTCGAGCACAGCCTGTACTAGATCGAGAGCAGTGGTATCGAGTCCCATACCTATCCATAAACCGGCAGCGCGCCTGTCCCAATGCGGGCAGGCCAATCCGGCCAGGGCGGGTACGAATACAAGATCACGTTCTATCGCACTTGCCGGTTGAAAGCTGTTGATCGCATCGAAACTATCGAATAGCTTAAGCGACCTGGCCCAGTTAATTGCTGAGCCGGCGCAGTAAACGCCGCCATCGAGTGCATATTCGGGCGCCTGTCCCGCCGCCTGCCAGGCCACGGTCGGCAGCAGACCGCGTTCGGGAGCGCGGCAAATCCTGTCGCCAGTCAGCACCAGGGCAAAGGCCCCGGTGCCAAAGGTGATTTTGGCATCACCCGGTTTACGACAGCCATGTCCATACAGCGAAGCCTGTTGATCCACTATGCTCGCCCTTACCGGGACAGGTCTAGCATTCATCGTAATGCTGCCAAAGTCGCCCGTGGTCGGCACGATTTCGGGCAAGCTGTCGACTGGCACGCCAAATAGCGCGCACAGTTCCGGATCCCAGTTACCGCTCTCCAGGTTCATCAACGAGGTTCTCGACGCCGTCGTAATATCAGTCACAAATCGACCGGTAAGTCGATCGATAAAGAAAGCATCAGTGGTCCCTAATCGTAATTTGCCCTTGTTATGCAGACTTTTTGCAGCCGGGATATTTTCAAGGATCCAGGCCAGTTTTGTTGCCGAAAAATAGGAATCGAGCGGTAATCCGGCTCGCTCCTGGACCAGGTCTGTCGCCCCGTCGGCAACCAGCTTCTCGGTAACCGACTGTGTGCGGTTATCCTGCCAGACGATAACCGGCGATATGGCCTCCCCGTCATCTGCATTCCAGGCCAGGCAGCTTTCTCCCTGATTATCAAATCCAATCGAGTCAATGTCTTCCCGCACCTCCATGCAGCTGCGAATACTGGCAATTATTTCCTCCGGGTCGTGTTCTACCCAGCCCGGCTGTGGGTAGATTTGCCGGTGTTCGACCACCTTTGTTACCCTGCTATGGCCGCTTTCATCCAGAACCAGTGCACGAGTGCTGGTAGTTCCCTGGTCGATAGCAAGTACAGGCATCATCAATATTCCTCGAAATCGATTTCGATAGTCTGCGCCAGCTCCCGCCCGGCGAAGATGGAAAGCGGAATCAGCACCCGGCGCTCGGGTGTCGCGGTCATATTTCGTGACCATAATACATCGGAGCCGGATCGTACCGTCAAACGTCCGCGCGCATGTTTATGGAACCTGAGTTGTAAGTGTTTCATTGGATGATTGGCAAAAGGCAAGCTAATGATCTGGGGCATCACGTATTTAATCACCGGACTCTGTACAAGAATGCTAATCTGGCCCTCGCAACCGGGCAACGCATGTCCCAGGCTCCGGGCAACAATTTGTGCGGTCTGTATGCCTTCCTGCCAACTCCATCCGGCGGTTTCCACCGGTCTTAACAAATTACCGGTGGCTATGTAATGAGGATCGGAACAGATGCCGTATTGATCGACCAGGGGCCCTCCGGTGTTGCTATCAACCTTAATATGAGCCATTCGCATCAAAGATGATTCCGGGGTGAACTGGCCGGTGAAAATCACGCCATCGCAGTTAATAACCTCTTCATCGCCGTTAGCCCTCGTCACGTGAATCCCGGTGACCCGATCGTGACCCGTTATTTCGTTAATTCGAGTGTCGAGATGTAATGGTACAGCCAGTAATCTGGGCAGCCATTGCATATATGATCGTGCGCTAATTCGATTATTGGACTCGATCATGGCGCGCGGCTTGATACTGGCGTGACGAGCGGTGAGCAGGGCCGAAAACGACACGAGTTCGCTACCAACGATTACCGGGCGGCGAAATGGCACTTTATTCTTCAGGTAAACCATCGACTGAAAGGCGCCAGTGGTGACTATGCCCAGTGGTCTCTGTCCGCTAACAAAACGTGGTGCGCGGGGAGTTTCCCTGACCCCGGTGGCAACAACAACAATTTTGGCATTCAGCTCACCGGCGCCAGCCGGCGTGCTTATCACTAATTTGCCCTGTTCAAGTGTTTGTACAACCGTGGTATTCAGGCAAATCTGAACCCCTGCCTGCCCTGCACGCCTGACCAGCGCTGCCGCATAATCCGGACCGCGCAGGATTCGCCTGAACTCACGCATTCCAAATGGCCGGTGGCCACAGTGGCGTGGAATTCCCCCCGCCTGTGACTCTCGCTCCAGTACCACCAGGTTGTCGATGCCAAGTCGCTTTAGTTCGGTAGCAGTCGCGAGCCCTGCCGGACCTGCGCCGATGATCGCAACATCGCAGGTCGTTGGCGGTACGGATGACTTAACCGGATTTGGCATCATTAATTCCGATAGGCTGCGAAAAATAACCCGCAGTTATTTCGCCAAGCTGGGCCGAACAGTAAAACCCCTGACAGCGTCCCATCGTCACCCGGGTTCGCCGTTTGAGCGCCGAAAGGCTGCATGCCGCCAGTGGACCGGTAAGTGCCGCCTGTATTTCACGACGGCTTACCAGTTCGCAATGACAGACAATGCCGCCGTTATTCGCACAACTCCAGTCGCGCGTCAGGTGATCCGCTATCGGGGTTACAGTGGGTGTAACGGGATTATTTAATGCTTCGTGATCGGTACCCATATTTTTATACAAATCATAGACGTAACGCGCAATACCAGGGGCAGCGCTGAGTCCGGTCGAACGAATACCGCCGACGCTGATGTAGCTATTGTCAGGATGGGATTCGATGCAGTAATCCTTGTACTCGGTCGCGGGTCGAATGCCGGCGTAGGTGGCGGTCACCGTATAACCGGATAGTTCGGGGACAATTTCGATGCCGCGTTTATACAGCGACTTGAGCGTTTCGGTTTGGACGGATGCATCATCACGGCTTTGCTGTTCCTCGGCGGTTGGCCCGACCAGCAGGTTACCGTAGATGGTTTTGCAGACCACCACGCCCTTGGTGGTTTTGCCCGGCACCGGTAATATGATCGAACCTGTCAGATTGCTGGCAGCCTTGTCAAAAACCAGGAACTGACCCTTGCGCGGGCGAATTTCGAAAGCTGTTTTTTGCAGCAGGGTTTGATCGAGAAGATCTCCGTACAGACCACCACAGTTAATCAAGGTTTTTCCTTTTACTGCGCCCTGGGTGGTTTGCAGCTGCCATTGGTTACCATCAAACTGACCTGCGGTCACCTCGGCATTGCGCAACAGGCTGGCTCCGTTTTCTATGGCCTGAAGCAGGTAGACAAATGGAGTTGTCCAGGGATCAATGACATATTCACGCGGTACTTCGAGGGCCGCTACCGCAGTTTTTGATAGTCCAGGTTCTTTTTTTGCCAGTTGTCTGGCATCTAACAGGTTCGTATCGGCCACAGCATTGTTGAAGGCCTGGGCCTGGATAGTGTGCAGTTGTTCTGCTTCCTGCTCCGACCAGGCCACCACCAGTGCACCGGTTTTTAATACAGGCAGTCCCAGGCCCTCCTGTACTTGCATAAATTCTTCGTAACCAGATGTTATGCACTGTTGCTCGATCGAGCCGGGGGGCGCATCGAAGCCGGTATGCAGTATGCCGCTGTTGCCCTTGCTGGCGCCGTCTAATATATCTTCACTTTTCTCGATTACCAGGACGCGGGCACCCTCGAGCGTGAAGCGACGTGCCATGGCGCAGCCGATGACACCGGCGCCAACGACGATAACGTCATATAGGCTGTCAGTTGTTAGTTGTCGTTGGTTGTCTGGCACGATTTACTGTCGGTTCTCAAGGAGTAGAAACAAGCTAAACCTTGGTGATAATTTAGTCAATCTCTACCAACCGAACCCGGATAATTGGTAATTGATACAACTTTTTTCGTCGAACGGCTTACCCCAATCCCAGTCTACATGCTATATTCCACGAAGCCAGGAATTCGTGAATTAGCCTATGCCGAAATTTGTCATCCTCTATGTAAAATACATCGACTATGTTTCTACCAAGTTTGGGAGGCTGGCGATGTATCTGATATTTCTCATGATTGGCACGCGCTGCTATCCTCAATTACCCGAAACATTCTGCATATCCCGTTATCCTGGACCGTGGAACTGGCGCAGTTTACCATGCCCGCCTACTACATCCTGGGTGGGGCCTACTCCATGCAACTCGACGACCATGTGCGCATGGATCTGTTTTACGATCGTTTCTCAGAAAAAAATAAAGCAAGAATCGATGTGTTTACCAGTTTCTTTCTGCTGTTCTATCTCGTTTGCCTGCTGTACGGTTCTATCTCGAGCCTCGAATACGCGATTGAATACAACCAGAGAAAATTCTCCCAATGGAACCCATCGATGATACCGATCAAGATGATCATGGTATTCGGTATCCTATTAATGATCCTGCAGTCGGTTTCGATTTTCTTCAAAGACCTGGCGAAGGCCCAGGGTAAAACTATTCCATGAGTTACGAAGCTATTGCGATATTGATGTTCGCGTCAATGATGGTAATGATGTTGACCGGACAAAGAGTATTCGGCGCGATCGGCTTTGTTTCGGCCGCTGCGGCGCTATTGCTGTGGGGAACCGGCGGCATCGAAATGCCTTTTAATGCCGCCTTCAAACTCTTCAACTGGTATCCGCTATTAACTCTGCCGTTGTTTATATTTATGGGCTACATGTTGTCCGAGTCAGGCATAGCGAATGATTTATATGGCGCCTTCCATGTCTGGTTTGGCAATATAAAAGGTGGGCTGGCGATCGGTACCATCGGCCTGATGGTGGTTATCTCGGCGATGAACGGGCTCAGCGTCGCCGGCATGGCGATAGGGGCCAGCATCGCCTTACCGGAAATGTTGCGGCGAGGCTACGACAAAATTATGATCACCGGGGTGGTGCAGGCCGGCAGTTCGCTCGGAATTTTAATACCGCCGAGTGTGGTGCTGGTACTTTATGGCATGATTGCACGCCAACCGGTGGGAAAACTCTGGCTCGCAGGGGCCATTCCCGGATTGATGATGGCGGCTTTGTTCATCGCCTATATTGCCGTTCGCTGCAAACTTCAGCCCCATCTCGGACCGACCTTGCCGAAGGAAGAGCTTCAGATGCCACTCAAGGAAAAATTGAAATTGTTGCGTGCCGGCATCATCCCGTTTTTGATTTTTTTCTTCATGACCGGGCTGTTTCTGATGGGTATCACCAGCCTGGTCGAGAGTTCAGCGGTAGGCGCAACCAGCGCTACCCTTGCTGCCATTGCCAAGCGCAGGCTGACGAAACAGGTGCTGGAAGAAACCATGAGGAAAACGCTCGGTATTTCCTGCATGTTTATGTGGATTATTCTTGCCGCCTTATGTTTTGGCTCGGTGTTCGACGGTATCGGTGCCGTGAAGGCGATCGAATCATTATTTATTACCAACTGGCGATTAACCCCGTGGGAAGTATTGATAATGATGCAACTGTCCTATCTATTCATGGGCATGTTCCTCGATGATACCGCGATGCTGGTCATAGTGGCGCCACTATACGTGCCACTGGTTGTGGAACTGGGTTTCGATCCAATCTGGTACGGTGTGCTCTATACCATTACCTGCCAGATCGCCTATATGACGCCACCGTTCGGTTATAATTTGTTTCTGATGCGGGCGATGGCGCCGAAGGAAATTTCTCTCACCGACATTTATCGTTCCATATTTCCATTCGTGCTGGTAATGACTTTTGCACTGATTATGTTAATGATTTTCCCGCAGATCGCGCTCTGGTTACCCCAGCAGATTTATACGAAAGGTTAAGTTCAGCCGACAGGACTGTACTTCTCGGAATTCAAGGAAAGCCTGATTAATCAGACCTTCCTGCTGCACAAGGACAGGTTATAGCTCCGGCACCAAAAGTAGGCGCTTTAGGCGAATCCTGCATTTCTCACGTTAATGCGGGTCAGGTGCAGTCAGTCTCAGTGACCAACCATCACTGGGATTTGTGAATAAGCAGAAAATTTCGATTTTCTGCGATTACCCTCTAGTGTCTCCATGATGGATAAGCAGGAGGACATGAGTATATACTAACCGGTGTCTCACATATGGAGGAACACATGAAAGACCCAAAAAAAACAAAAGTAGCAAAACCAGAAGTATCGAAAACCAGTAATCGAAGAGACTTTATCAAGAAAGCCGGGGCTGGAACGGCTGCCATTTTGGCCTCGGGCACGGCACCATACGTTTACGCCGCGACCAATCCAATCAAGTGGCGATTACAGACCTACTCGGGTGCGCCGCTCGGAGCGCACGTCATCAAGCCTCAGATCGAGGCATTCAACATAGCCGCGTATGGTCAGATGGAGATCGAGCTTTACTACGCCGACCAACTGGTACCGACCGATGAATTGTTCCGTGCGATGCAAGGCGGTGTAATCGACGCGGTGCAAAGTGACGACGCAACCATGGCCTCGCCCGTCGATATCAATGTGTTTGGCGGATACTTTCCTTTCTCTACTCGCTACAGCCTCGATTTGCCTGTGCTATTCAAGTATTACGGCATGGATGAAATATGGGCCGAAGCCTATGGTGAGGTTAAAGGTGTCGAGTGGCTTGGAGCCGGTGCTTGGGACCCCTGCCATATCTTCACCAAGACCCCGATCCGCAGTCTTGCCGACCTGAAAGGCAAGCGTGTATTCGGCGTGCCGACGGCGGGTAAATTCCTGTCCCGCTATGGCCTGATCCCGGTGACCCTGCCGTGGGACGATATCGAGGTTGCGATTCAAACCGGTGAACTCGATGGTGTGGCCTGGTGCGGATTTACCGAGGCTTACGAGGTAGGCTGGGCTGATGTTTGTGACTATGCCTTGCTGAATAACGTTACCGGTGCCTGGAGTGGTTCTTATTTTGCCAACACCAAGAGCTGGGAAAAGCTATCAGCACCGCTGCAGGCGCTGTTCAAGTTATCCATGGACAGCTCGCACTATTATCGCCAGGTATGGTACTGGGGCGGCGAGGCCGATCTTCGTGTCAATGGCAAGAAAATGGAATTGACCGAGATTCCTAAAGTAGAGTGGGATCAGGTAGTAAAGGATGCGGAAGAGTTCTGGGACGAGATGGCGGATATCAGCCCACGCGCAGCGAGAGTTGTTCAGATCTACAAGGACTACACAAAAGTCATGGAGAAAGCAGGCGTGCCTTACCGGTATAGCTAGTCCGCATGTTGTATTAAGACAGCACCCCGGCGCAAATTGCGCCGGGGTGATTCCTGGCCGGGGCAGACGAAATCGGTCAGACTGCCAGGGCTATAATAAAAATTCCCTCCAGACAATCATTCTCGGTTAAAATCGACGACAGCTCTCCCCTACTGGTCTCTTGACTAGACGAACTCAAAACAGGTTACTCCGATGACAGGTATGCTCACGCTTGAAGAATTGAAAAAAGAAGTGCTCACCGGCACGATCGATACCGTACTCGTCTGCCTGGTCGACATGCAGGGCCGATTGATGGGCAAGCGTTTCCATGCGCAGTTTTTTGTCGATAACGCCTGGCAGGAGACCCACGGTTGTAATTATTTGCTGGCGACCGATCTGGAAATGGACCCCGTCACTGGTTACAAATCCACCAGTTGGGAAGCGGGTTATGGCGACTATGTAATGAAACCGGATTTATCGACGCTGCGACGCACACCCTGGCTGGAAGGTACGGCGCTGGTGTTGTGCGACGTACTCGATCACCACACGCACGAAGATGTGCCGCATTCACCGCGGGCGATATTGAAAAAACAGGTGGCACGCATCGATGCGCTCGGCATGAAGGCGATGATGGCCACCGAACTGGAGTTCTTCCTGTTCGAAGACAGTTATGAATCTTCACAGGAAAAGGGTTATCGCGACCTGAAAACTATCGGTGCCTACAACGAGGATTACCATATTTTCCAGACCACCAAGGAAGA
>PVMS01050512.1_pt1 | contig 11310 bp, 3 predicted proteins | sample 1853461 | NCBI WGS metagenome assembly PVMS01 (sample SAMN08582032, study PRJNA380276) | Marine sediment metagenome, whole genome shotgun sequencing project. | isolation source: ocean sediment barecode stripped | collected 2017
ATAGTATTTCAGTTGCCGGAACGGAAGCCGTACTTGTATTCTCTTTTATTGGTTATTCTACCCAGGCCATCCCCGTCGGGGATCAGACCATCCTAAACGTGGTACTGAATCCAGACGTAACTTCTCTGGATGAAATTGTGGTCACGGCTTATGCCACCCAGAAAAAGAAAGACATCACAGGTGCTGTGGGTGTCATCAAATCGGAAGAACTGACCCAGATGCCCCAGGGCAACATTACCCAGCAAATGCAGGGACGTGTTGCCGGTGTGACTGTCACACAGGACTCCAGGCCCGGTCAGGCTGCGAAAGTAAGGATCAGGGGATTCGGTTCTTTCCAGAACAACGATCCTCTCTACATCGTTGACGGTGTTCCAACAAGTGATGTAAACACCATCAACCCGGACGATGTGGAATCCATGACTATTCTTAAGGATGCCGGTGCAGCCTCCATTTATGGATCACGGGCTTCCAATGGTGTGATTGTGATCACCACCAAAAAAGGTACTTCCGGAGGCATCAAGGTCAACTACAACATGTATGCCGGAACACAGAGTGCCGGAAGCGGACCTGACAACCTGGTGAATTCTCAGCAGTATGCCGATCTGAACTGGCTTGTGTATGACAATGACGGTACTGTTGAAACTCATCCTGTTTACGGACCTTCTTCAGGAAGTCCCACTTTGCCTTCCTGGGCTGCTGACACCGACTGGTATAATGAGGTCTTCGCAAATGCTGCTATCCAGAACCACGACCTCTCCATGTCGGGTGGTAACCAGAACTCCAAGTTTTATGGAAGTTTCGGATACTTCGACCAGAAAGGTGTAGTACTTGGCAACTGGTATAAGAGATTCAGTACCCGTTTCAACTCTGAGTTCAACATTAAAGACAGGGTAACCATCGGTGAAAACATCAATGTTGTACACCGTTCGGACAATGGTGTCGCTGGTAACGGTGACGAAAACACTGCCCTTTCAATGGGTGTCTACCGGACACAGCCCATTATTCCTGTTTTCTGGAACCATGGTACTTTTGACGGACTCTCCCATACTTTCGAAGATGGCGATTACGGTGGAACCGGTATTGCTGAGAGACTGGGTAATGGTGAGAACTATGTGGCCACACGCACCAGGGATGGTGATGACAGGTGGTCCAACCTTAGAATACTTGGTAATGTATATGCCGATGTAAAAATTATTGAAGGACTGAATTTCAAAACCTCCTTTGGTGGATCCATTCAAAGCACATATGGCACCAACTGGTCAGGAACGACCTATGAAAACTCAGAAAACCGTGCCACTGCCACTTACCAGGAGTATGCCAACTACGGCGGAGAGTGGACATGGACCAATACACTTACATTCAACAGGCAAATGGGAGACCATTTCATACTGGCTGTAGCAGGTTATGAAGCAGGTAAATACGGGAACAGGCGCGATATAAGTGCAACAGGTGCTGATTACTTCTCTGAGGCATTCTCCTACAGGACTGTTAGTAACGGAGCCAGCCTCAATGGTGCAGGTTCAGGCTACTGGACACCACGTACTCTTGTTTCCCAGTTCATACGTGCCGACTACAACTTCCGCGACAAGTACTATGTAAGTGGAACTGTTCGTAGGGATGGTTCATCTGTCTTTGGTTCAGACTTTACATATGGTGTGTTCCCATCTGTTTCTGCAGGATGGAGAATCAGCGAGGAATCATTTCTGGCTGGCTCTTCCTGGACCAACGACCTGAAAATCAGGGGAGGTTATGGCACCATGGGGAACCAGTTAGCGGTGGACCCTCGCAACCAGTACTTCCTTTATGGAGGTTCACCTAACCAATCATTCTATGACTTAAACGGTTCAATGAACTCCTCACTACAGGGATTCCGTCCCACAAGGATCGGTAACCCCGATGCCAAATGGGAGACACAGGTAACTGCCAATGTGGGTTTCGACTGGGTAATGTTCAACCGCAAACTTGAGTTGGTCGCCGACTGGTATACCAAGCAAAGTTCAGACCTGCTCTATAACCCTGAATTACCAGGAACTGCCGGTGCAGCTGATGCACCCTTTGTAAACGTGGGCGAGATGAAGAATACTGGTTTTGACTTCCAGTTGATCTATCGCCAGAAGTGGAACGACTTCAGCCTGGATCTCAATACCCAGCTGACTACCTATAAGAATGAGATTCTCAGTATTGCTGAAGGTTATGACTACTGGGATGCCGGCGGATCAAGGATCGGTTCTTTCAATCGCAATGAGGTTGGACACTCCATGGGTGAATTCTTCGGATACAATGTGGTTGGCCTCTTCGCTGATCAGGGTGCTGTTGATGCAGCTGCCGTTCAGGATGGTGCAGAGCCAGGATTCTTCCATTTTGAAGATGATGGTTCAGGAACCATTGATGATGACGACCGGATGTATATTGGAAATCCGAATCCCAATTTCACATATGGTATCAACATGGTATTGGGTTATAAAGGATTTGACCTGACCGCCTTCTTCTATGGTTCACAGGGAGCTGAGATCTTTAACTATAACAAATGGTGGCTCGATTTCTGGCCTTCATTCCAGGGACAGAAAAGTACCGATCTCCTGAATAACAGCTGGACACCTTCCAATACCGGAGCAACGGTTCCGAAGGCATCCAATAAATCAAACTTCTCAACCAACCAGGTTTCCACCAGTTACTATGTGGAAGATGGTTCTTTCTTCAGGCTGAAGAACCTGCAGATAGGTTATACCTTCGATAAGGCAAGCCTTGGAAATGTATTCTCCAATGTGAGGTTGTATGTTCAGGGCACCAACCTGTTCACCGTTACAGATTATACTGGAATGGATCCTGAACTGGCCAGCTTTGACGATGATTTCATGGGTGTTGACGAAGGAAACCTTCCGGCTGTTAAGCAATTCCTTTTTGGAGTGAGCCTTGGATTTTAGTATTAAAAGAAAAAATTCAATAGAGATATGAAAAAGATAAAATTTTTATCAGTATTCGCAGTTATTACGGGACTGCTGCTATTGCACTCCTGTAGTGAGGAATTCCTGGAGATCACTCCAAACGGTTCGCTGAACAGTAGCGTACTGGCCACCTATGATGGAGTAGATGCACTTCTTGTAGGTGCATACGCATTGCTTGATGGCACTTCCGCAAGTCACGGTTGGGAGGCGGCCTCATCTGGTTGGGTATTTGGAAGTATCAGGGGACTGGAAGCCAATAAAGGTACAGACTCTGGTGACCAGCCAGCTATTAACCCTTTGCAGACCTATACGGAAACTGCAACCAACAATTATTTGAATGTGAAATGGCTCTCCTGTTATGAAGGCATCTCACGTTGTAATTCAACCATTATGACTGCTGCTGTAGCACTGGAAGCTGGAGCCATTACACAGGGTGAGCACGATTCCTTTGTACAGCAATCCAGGGCATTGCGGGGTGTCTACCACTTCTGGGCCTGGAAAATGTGGGCTGACAGGAGTTCCAACACCTTTGTTCCTTATGTGGATGAGACCACAGATGTTAAAACTGTGGTTAACACAGAAGATATCAGGGCAAACATCACTGCTGACCTTGAAGCAGGTACATCATTGCCTCTGGATATGAGACAGATTGGTCGTTTTAACAAGACTGTTAGCCAGGTTTTCCTGGCGAAAGCGCAGATGCAGATGTTTGGTGACTACAGCACAGCACTTGCTTTGTTAAGTGAAGTTGAGTCCAGCGGAAAGCAACCCGCAGGAGGTGATATTGGACTGGCTCCCCTTTATGGAGAGATCTTCAATGCTGCTCTCAGGAACGACATAGAAGCTGTTTACACTGTTCAGTATTCTGTAAATGACAACTCTGGTGGAATAAATGCCGGAACAGGAGAAGTATTGAACTTCCCCTATAAATCAGGCGCTTCTCCAGGTGGTTGCTGTGGATTCTTCAATCCCACACAGGATTTTGTGAATTCATACCGCACAGATGCCAACGGACTTCCTTTCCTTGACAATAGCTATAACGCTGAGAAGGTAACCAGTGACCAGGGTGTTGCTGTGGATGATGCAACTTATACCACGTATCAGGGTAATCTTGATCCACGTCTTGACTGGGCAGTTGGACGTCGTGGTATTCCTTACTGGGACTGGGGCCTGCATACAGGACAGGACTGGATTCGTGACCAGTCTTATTCAGGACCTTACAGTCCAAAGAAGCAGGTTTATAAGAAGTCACAGGAAGGTACACTGACTGAGGTTGGTAACTGGACTTCAGGTTATACCGCCAATGGATATCGCATGATCCGTTTTGCAGATGTACTTTTACTGAAAGCTGAGTGCGAGGCCATGACAAATTCAGGTGACTTTGGATTTGGTGAGGTAAATATGATTCGTGCCCGTGCTGCAGATCCTGCTGGCTTTGTATATATGGAAGACGGCACAACTCCTGCTGCCAACTACTTTATCAATGAGTATACCACACCCTTTGGTAGTGGTAACGAGGCCATGACCGCCATTAAGTTTGAAAGAAAACTTGAACTTGGTCAGGAAGGTCACAGGTATTATGACCTTCAGCGCTGGGGAGATGTAGTTACAGAAGGTAACCGCATCCTGGATTATGAGAAGACCATGGAATGGGGATCTGCCCTATACGGTGGAGCCACCATCGGAGCTGAAGATGTAAACTTCCCGGTACCACAGCGTCAGATTGACGTAAGTAACGGAATCCTGGTTCAGAACAGGTAAGTTCTTAATCACATAAACTCTAAAAGAGGTTGTCTTCACTGGCAACCTCTTTTTTTTGTGCCTGTTAATTGTTAACTTGCTAATAGATAACCCTCAAAGAACCCCACCATTAAGAATACCGGGCTTATACTTGTTATATCCTGGCTCCTGATTAGCGCAGGATGCTCAAAAGAGTTTCTGGATGTTACCCCCAACGGGATGCTGGATGAAACAGTACTGGCTAACTATGAAGGTGTGGATGCCCTATCTGGACAGCTACAACGACCAGAAGGTATCCAACGACCAGGGATTGACCCCGGGAGCACCTTATGTAGAATATGGAGGCCGACTTGATCCACGATTGGACTGGTCGGTGGGGCGCAGGGGGATCCCATACTGGGATTGGGGCGAGCATACCGGTCAGGACTGGATTCGTGATCAATCCTATGCAGGTCCCTACAGTCCGAAAAAACAGGTCTACAAAAAATCCCAGGAGGGGATCCACACTGAGGTAGGTAACTGGACAGCCGGATATACTGCAAACGGGTATCGAATGATCCGTTATGCGGATGTACTCCTCTTGAAAGCAGAGTGTGAAGCCAGAACCAGGACAGATGACATGGGTTTTGGTGAAATAAATGCAGTGCGCTCCAGGGCAGCAAACCCTGAAGGATTTGTGATGGAAGCAGATGGTATAACTCCTGCAGCTTACTATCACATCGCCCCCTACCCTGCATTTCCAAATCAGGAATTTGCACTGCAGGCCATAAAATTCGAAAGAAAACTGGAACTGGGTATGGAAGGCCATCGCTATTATGACCTTCAAAGGTGGGGAGAAGTGGAGTCAGAACTCAATCGAATCCTTACATACGAATCCTCCATGGAGTGGGGATCAGCTCTATACGGTCATTGGAATACGTATGTAGGCCCGGAGGATGTAAACTTTCCCATCCCTCAGCGGCAGATCGATATCCACTATGGCAACCTGGTTCAGAACCGCTGAAAAATCCTTTGAGAGGCCCTCGTTTTTTTGTTTCTTTGTGTTCCTCAGTCCATGTATCAACAATTAATAAATGAAGTACTTATTCCTTTTTATACTTGCCTTTGCTGCCTTATCGTGTGCGGAGAAACCCAGGTTTGAATTGCTGGAATCATCTCATACGGGAATCACATTTATCAATGAAGTGGTTGAGACAGATTCCCTGCACGTTTTGAATTTCGAATATATTTACAACGGCGCCGGTGTGGGCATCATAGATCTGAACAACGATGGGCTCCAGGATATTGTATTTACGGCCAATCAGGTGGCTCCCCGCATCTACCTGAACCAGGGTAAATTTCGGTTTACCGATATATCATCCAGTTTCGAAGACCTGGACAATGGACAGTGGTACAGTGGGATTACATTCACCGATGTGAACGGGGATGGATGGAAGGACATATACCTCACCTGTACGGCGCATCCGGAAGCTGCGAAAAGGAAAAACAGGTTCTACATTAACCAGGGTCTTCAGGACGATGGAGAGTTGCTTTTCACAGACGAGGCTGAATTATACGGATTAGACGATGATAGCTATTCAGTACATGCTGCATTCCTGGATTATGACCTTGATGGAGACCTGGATCTTTACCTTCTTAATAATTTCGTTACCGAGAGACTCTCTGCAAGCTACAGGGAAAAGATTGTTGACGGCAGCGCAGTCAGCAATGATGATCTCTACAGGAACAACGGCGATGGAACCTATAGCAATGTGACCATTGAAGCAGGGATTATCCTGGAAGGATTTGGGCTGGGGCTGGCCCTTGGAGATGTGAACAAGGATGGATATCCGGATATCTATGTGTCAAATGACTATATCTCCAATGATGTACTCTATATCAATCAGAAGGATGGCACCTTTAAGAATGAAATCGCAAGTCTGATGTCCAATCAGACCAAATCGTCCATGGGAAGTGATATGGCCGATATTAACAACGACGGTTATCCGGATATGTATACCATGGATATGATGCCGGAGTACTACCATAAAAAGAAAAAGACCATTAATGGTTTTGGATATATCTACTATATCAATGATGCCAAATTCGGGTACGAGCATCAATACCTGAGAAACATGATGCATCTGCACAATGGTTTGCTGAATGGTGAGGTAGTTCCTTACAGTGAAGTGGGGCAAATGATGGGAATTTACCATTCGGAATGGAGCTGGTCTCCCCTGTTTGCAGACTTTGACAATGACGGAGACAAGGATCTGATCATTACCAACGGGTATCCCCGGGATATGACTGATAAGGACTGGACCAAATACAAAGCTGAAGTATATGGTCATGTGGCTTCAGAACGACACGTTATTGAAAAATGTCCGGAATCGAAGATGTACAATTTTGCATTTGAGAATGTGGGTCCCTATAGCTTTAAAAACAATGCGCCCCAATGGTTTGAACCTGTGGAGTCCTACTCCTATGGGGCAGCTTTCGCTGATCTTGACAACGATGGGGATCTCGACTATATAACCAATAACCTGAATGATGAAGCTTTTGTCTACAGGAATACAACTACAGAAAAAAGTAAAGGATCAAACAACTCCCTGAGAATCAAACTTAACGGTAAGGAAGACAATGCTTTTGCATTCGGGGCCAAGGTAGAGATATGGTGTAAGAAGGATTACCAGTTCCATGAACATTTTTTATCCCGCGGATACATCTCTTCTGTTGATCCCATTGTGCATTTTGGAGTATCGGATCACTCCACCATTGACTCCCTGAAAGTCACCTGGCCTTCATCAGGGAATACAAGCCTGCTCACAGATTTGAAGGCCAACGCGATGGTGGAGATCAATGAATCAGAATCGTCTCTGCCTTCCCCGGATTCTCCCGACGTGGATGATTTGCTGTTTTCCAGGGCAGATCATGTGATCACATACCAGCACCAGCAGGATGATTTCATCGACTTCTTTCTTTCGCAGAATATCCTGCCCCACAAATTTTCTCAGATCGGGCCCCGCATGGAAAAGGGAGATTTGAATGGTGACGGGAAAGATGATATCATCATCGGTTCCACCAATATCCTTCCAACCAGGGTCTTCCTCAGAAATGGAAGTGGATTTACTGAAACCCACATGGATGGGCTCACCGAAAAAAAGAACTTTTCAGAGTCAGATTTTGCCATCATTGATACGGACCTTGATGGGGATAATGATATCATTGCACTTGCCGGCGGATACGAAAATGCCAGTGAACATGAGTTTATTCATTACCTCTATGAAAACCAACAGGGATCCTTTATCAGAACTGAGCTACCCGTCACACCCTTTTCAGCATCTGTTGTCCGGCCATTTGATATAGATCACGACGGAGACCTGGATCTCTTTATTGGATCCCGGATCAAACACAAGATGTTTCCCTTTGCCACCGATTCCTGGATCCTCTACAACAACAACGGAACTTTCTCACCGGACGGCGCTATTCAATTTGACCTGGGCATGGTCACCGATGCGGTGTGGAGCGATTATGACGGTGACGGATGGGAAGACCTGATAGTGGCCAGGGAGTGGAATTCAATGGTTGTCCTTAAAAATCACCGGGGTGAAAGACTGGCCAGAGAGGAGATCCCCGGGCTTGAATCCATGCATGGATTCTGGTATTCGGTTACGGCCGGGGACTTTGACCAGGATGGGGATGATGATTACATCTTTGGAAACCTGGGCGACAACCATCGTTTTACCGCAAGTGATGAATACCCGCTGAGGATTTATGCTTTTGATCTTGACAGAAACGGTACCCTGGATCCAATTTCAACAGGCTACTGGAGAAACCAGTATGACGTTATGGAGGAGTATCCCATCAATTACTTTGACGAATTGGTGGGCCAGACACCCTACTTTGCAAGAAAATTTAAAACCTATGCCGCTTTCAGTACTGCAACCATCGACGACATACTTGATGAAGAGATGAGAAAAAGGATCGACTACATTTTCCACGTCAACACACTTAGTAGTTACATTGTATGGAACAATGAAAATACGTTCGAATGGGTATCCCTGCAAGAGATGGCACAGGTATCACCCATTTCAAGAACCATTGTGCAGGATTTTAACCAGGATGGATTACCAGATGTACTCCTGGCGGGTAACGACCATACCTATGACATTTCTACAGGATATTACGATGCGGGTAAAGGACTCTTGCTGATGAGTGCGAACGATACTCCATTCAAGGAAGTGATTACACCTTCTCAAAGTGGAATGGTACTTCATGGCATGGTAGAATCCCTCCTCTACCTTGACGGTGAAACTCCCCTGATCGTAGCCGGGTTTAACCGGGACAGCATTGTAACATTCACCCCGAACAGGTAACCCTATTCCGGTTGGGGAGGAGTTTTCCGAACAGCCTGTCTGAAAGCCTCTGTGGTAACACTTCTTGTGTTGTATTCCCTGAGGTAATTTTGATGTTCCTTATCATCCGGATAAGATTCAGCAGCTCCATATGGGTACCGGGTCATCCCATGAAAAGGTAGCGGACCCACCCGTTGTCCCTCGGCTGTATTCAGGTCTCCATCCTTGACCCAACCTACGCTATGGATTAGAAAATCCCTCTTCCAGCCTGGCTGAACCTGTGGTAAGGATTCGGCATTAAATTCAATAGAGGTTTCATCTCCTGCATTCTTGATGATGTACTGATCGTCTGCCTCCATCAATAAGGGCAATACATCCCCGAAGCGGGTGTAATTCCCCTCCAGATCGCGCCATTTTTGGCTGGTGGTTGTAAATGCATATTCGAACCAGTGCGGCCCGTGTGATCCGCCCTTCCTGTAGGGCCGCGAAAATCCCCTGTAGTGCAGGTCTGCAGCCGAAGGACTAAGGGTATAGGATTGAACAGGAGCATTGGCGGTCCCCTTTGTAAAGAAAGCCTGGTCCCAGTAAAGTTGCATATTGGTCCTGATGCGGATCCGGGGATCAGATGGCAATATCTTTCCTGTGAGATCTGTGATCAGGGTCTTATCCTTCCCCATGGGAAAGCTCAGGTGATCCACAGGTTGCCATTCACCCATTTCATTAAGGGTTTCAATAACCGGGGGAAGCATAACCACCTCATCCGATTGTGATATGGAGGCATTAATGCTCGCATCGGAAGGGAAGATCCAACCACTCAGGTAGAGGAAGAGCTCCTGATCCTCTTCTACTTCACCTGGATCAAGAATAAGTTCCGACATTTCGGTAACACCCTGGTACCTGCCATGGGTAAACCCTGCTGTATACCGGTCGTCTTTCTCGGCAATAAGCGGAAGCAAATCGGTACCATGCTGATCCATTGCTGATACCGGGGTGAGCTTTTCACCAACCTGAAACAGCCTGTATCCTGAATTTGAAGGAGGCCCCATTCGCTCATCCACATAAACCTCCACCGAATCGGGATGATCCAGCACCACAAGCTCAATCTTGTCCATATAGATCGCTTCCCACAATTCACCGGTTACCTGGATGTTATACCTGTTGTCCTTCAGCTTCAATTGTTCTCCCGGAATTTTAATGTAATCCACTGAGGCTCCCGAAGGAGCATATTCGGCCGACTCACCCATAATTCCCAGGGGCATGCCCAGCGCACTTTTCCACATGATGTCTTTTACAAAGATATACTCCTCTCCATTCCATGTATACATAAATGGGCAGGAACCCTTAAGTTGCTGCTCTTCAATAAGGTCCTGGTTGGTGGCCGGGAAAAACATATTTTGTGGAACCCCATTGGTCCACAGTATACGGATCACTTCAGCCTTCTCACGCCCACCCAGTCCAAAATGGATGTTTGGTTCAGTGACCACCATGGACTGGTACAGACTGCCAGATCGAACCTCAACTTTGGCTCCTATTCCGTAATAGTTGTTTTTTGCACTTCCGGCCCTGAGTCCCACCAGTTTCATTTTGATAAAGTGATGGTTGTTACCTCCGTCATTCCGAAGTAACCGAATGGTTCCATCGGGCCCCGTGATAGCCAGATCAACATCACCATCATCATTGTAATCAAATGTGGTAATGCCATTTCCTGAAAAAAGGTCCTCCGGCAATATTCCCGGAGAATGCCAGAATTTCCCTGTGCCATCAGCATGGTACAGGAATACCCCTTTTTCTCCTGCCCTCACAGATTCACCTGCCACAAGCAGATCAAGATAGCCGTCATTGTCAAAATCAAGGAATGTGGCATCATATGCTTTCACCTCTTTCAGGCTCTCTGTGACCTCCCGGGAGATCTCATCCTGTTTAAACCGACCGTCACCCTGATTCAGGTATAAACCCGAACCTCCCGCCCTGGAAGAAGCTATAAAAAGATCCAGAAAACCATCATTGTTATAGTCTCCTACCGCCACTGCTGAAGCCTCTCCTGTGTGTGCCATCCCAGATGCTTCTGTCACATCCTGGAATACCCCCTGTCTCTGGTTGGAGTAGAGTTTGCAGGTTGCATCCGTATTCACCACAATAAGATCGAGATCTCCATCCTCATCAAAATCACCAAAACCGGCATCCCGGGTGATTACATTTCCACCGGAAAGTCCTGACCGGGCTCCCTGCTCGAGAAAACTCCCATCTGAGTTATTCCTGTATACCAGGTTTAAGCCGGACCTGTAAACAAA
>PVMS01129675.1_pt1 | contig 11310 bp, 10 predicted proteins | sample 1853461 | NCBI WGS metagenome assembly PVMS01 (sample SAMN08582032, study PRJNA380276) | Marine sediment metagenome, whole genome shotgun sequencing project. | isolation source: ocean sediment barecode stripped | collected 2017
CGGAGACGATATTGAAAATCCGAAATTCGAATACCGAAGCACGAAACAAATCCGAATGACCAAAATTCAAATGACCAAAACATTACGAACCTCTTTAGAACATTAGAAAATTTGAATTTTGGTGATTGTTTGCGGCTCACGCCTTGAAAACAGTACGGATTTCGAATTTCGTGCTTCGAATTTTACACGTTAATTACTCAACGTGCAGATCATGTGAGCCGTGACTTTTGTAAATAATTGCTGGGACATGACACTAGAGCACACGCAGAAGAACTGCCAACAAAAATCTTCAGGAGATTGGAAGACCAATGACAGACCGTAGATTTTACTTAGAATCCCTTACGCCAAAGATGGGCCTGGCCCTGTTGCCGGCGGTACTCTTTTTTGTCTTCGTTCTTAACGGGCACGCATATTCGGCAACAGAGCCGGATTCTTCACCTCAAGACAGTGCTGATGTCTTGAAGAATCCAAAGATCGACCGCATCATCCCTTCAAAACCTGATGACCTGTTTGTCGTACTGAAGAATGGGCTTACAGTATTGATTCGTGAGTCTCACGGATCAGCGGTGGTTTCGTCGCACATATTGGTTAAGACTGGATCGATATATGAAGGCGAGAGAATGCAGGGTGGTTTGTCCCACTACCTTGAGCATGTGGTCTCTGGCGGTACAACATCGAAGCTCAGTGAGACACAGATCAAGGAACGTCTTAAGGCGATAGGTGGGGCCACTAACGCTTACACAGGCTACGAAAATACTGTCTATTATATCAAGACCACGCGGGCACATTATAAAGAGGCCCTCCACCTACTTTTGGGCTATGTGACCGACTGTCAGTTTGATGAAACTGAATATCAGAGAGAAAAAGGGGTGATTCTCCAGGAATTTCAGATGGGAGAGAATGATCCGTCTCGGCAGCTGTGGTACACATTTATGAAGACAGCATACCGAGAGCATCCTGTCCGTTACCCGGTTATTGGGGAAAAAGAGATTTTTCTCAATATGGGCCAAGAGGACCTCATAGCTCATTATCGCCGATGGTATACTCCGGAGAATATGGTGGTTTCTGTGGCTGGAGACGTAGAGAAAGAGGAGGTACTGAGGACAATAATCGATTTTGCCGGAAGTGTGAAACGCGCCACCAATCCGCCGTATGTTCTGCCGATAGAACCAGCCCAGTTCGCGCCGCGCACCGTCGAAAAAAGCCTGGCTGTGGCTAGAATTGCACAGGCTCAACTTGGGTTTCGAACCGTTGCCTTGACCGATCCAGACCTTTATCCCGTTGACGTGTTGGCTGTTGTCATGGGCGATGGTCGTACTTCAAGGCTGTATCAGACAGTACGCGATGAGAAAGGCCTAGTCCTCTCCATCAGTGCCGCGAGTTGGACGCCAACTTTTGCAAAAGGCCAGTTTTTTATTTCTATGGATCTAGCGTACAAGGACCTGTCCGAAGCGGTTGATGCTGTCTGGGAAGAGATATCAGCCGTTCAGAAAGACTCGATAAGCAAAGATGCCCTGAAACGGGCTAAGAACAAGGTCGCGGCGGATCATGTCTTTGGGCAGGAGTCTGCACAGAGCCAGGCCAGGCAGCTTGCCGTGGATTGGGTAACCACAGGTGATCCTTATTTCAGCGAAAACTACGTGGCGAGGATCCAGGAGGTAACCGGCGAGGATGTAATGCGAGTAGCCAATAAATATTTTCGAAGAGACCGCATGACCCTTGCAGTCATCAAGCCGAGCGAAGCGGCATCGAAGACAAGGGGGTCGCACTCGCCACCATCTGGCTTGAAGGAAAAAGTGGAGAGAGTCCTACTGCCGAATCAGATGACTCTTCTTCTGAAAAGAAACACAGCAGTACCCATTGTGGTTTTAAAGCTCATAATCAAGGGAGGGCTTCGGTTTGAGCGGGTAGACAAGCCCGGGCTTTCTCATTTTATGGCGTCCCTTTTAACCAAGGGGACCAAGAATCGATCCAAAGCTGAAATCGCGAGGGCGATCGAGGATGTGGGAGGATCGATCGAGTCAAGCTCTGGATACAATTCTGTCAGTGTCTCCGTTACTGTCCTAAGGGAACACTTCGATATGGCCTTGGACTTGCTTTCGGACGTGGCTCTTCACCCCGCATTTCCGAAAGAAGAGATAACAAAACAGCGTAGGGAAACGCTCATGGCTATCCAAAGACTTGACGAAAATTGGACTACAGAAATTAGCCGAATGATGAAGCGACATTATTACCATAAGCACCCTTACCGAAATGATGTGATAGGCTCCGCCAAAGCCGTGGAGAGATTTTCTGGTAAAGAGATAAGAGATTTTTACGAGTCGGTCATGATGCCGAACAATGCTGTACTGGCTATATTCGGAGACATCGACTCCGAGACGGTAACCTCGATGGTTGAAGAGGGCTTTGGAGATTTTCAACCCGGTATTCTGGAACAGCCGATCATCGAAATAGAGACCCAGAACATTATTCAAGACGAGAGTTTTGAGGTATTTAACGAGAAGACAGCCGCAGCCATTGTAGTAGGATATAACGGCCTGACGCTTACCGACATTGATCGTCCTGTTGTGGACGTGCTGGACGCGGTTATTTCGGGTATCCGTTATCCCAGCGGGTGGCTGCACGAGGCCCTGAGAGGAGGGGACAGAAGTCTGGTCTATGTTGTGCACGCCTATCCGTCGTTTGGGATCGACGGTGGCTATTTCGGAATTATGGTCCAGACCACTCCGGACAACTATGAAAGTGTTCTAAAGATTGTTCTGGATAAGATGGACTTGATTCAAAAAGGGGAGGTGGACCCCACTACCTTGGAACAAGCCAAGAATATGTGTATTACCGCACACGAGATGGGCCTCGAAAGAATAGCGTCACAGGCCTCAAGTGCAGCTTTCAACGAGATCTTAGGGTTGGGCTATGATTATGATGTCAAGTATCCTGATCTCATTGAAAGTGTTAGTGCAGAGGACGTCTTGCGGGTAGCAAAGAAGCTTTTTGCTTACCATCTGATTGTGGCAACGAAGCCGAAACCATTGACGAATGAAGATTGAGTAGTTTGCAGAAATATGTTCCGTTTTGAACCAATGTTAGGGACTGTCAGGGGGTATCTCTTTTTGAAGTCAGGGCACTGATTATTTCCTGACAGGTCCCACAACGGCACTGTCTTCTGCACAGTCTTGACCCATTTACAAACAGGCTACCAAGCGTATAGGGGGCGTTGCCGTGTGCCTATCCTGTAGAGTTCCGTACATTAATGCTCCAACGAGCGAAGAGGGGGATTGACCTGATTCAAAAAGAGATACCCCCTGACAGCTTCAATCGCCAATTTTCAATTGTCAATGCTATTTATGTACGGCGAAGCATCCTAAATATTTTTGGATTACCCCGGTATAGAATTCAATCTCTTCTTTGTCTTCGGCTCCCTTGATCCCTTTGAAATTGAAAAATGTCAGGCCGTTTTCGTAATTGATTTGCGAAAGGGCCTCGCTCCTTTCAATTTCTTGTTGCTTGTGCAACTGATTGCCTAGCGCCCGAATCTTTTTTAGACGTTCTTTCTTGACCAGGTCTCTCCTGTTGTATGTTTGCAGTACCTTGAGTACTACCCAGTAAGCTTCAAAATAGGTCTTTAGGAAGCTTGCAAAACACAACAATTTTCGGAAACCTGCCGCAGTAATATTGTAAGTGTCAGGCAGCGTACGATGAGGCATAAGTATAGCATCATCTATGAAGGCCTTCAGGGTTTTTCTGACTATATATCCCGGCGTCTTGTCTACGTCATAGGCGAATTCGTACTTCAAGAAATCCTGCAAAAAATCGTAATCCGAGTGCAAGGCGGATGCCGAGAATTGAAAGGCGTCATAGGAGAGGATAGCCAAGGCCGTATACGCTGCAGGAACAAAGAAATGAATGCAGTTATTTTTGTAGTATTCAAGATTTAGACGTTTGTTTTCCCAGACAACATACCATTCCCGATCGGCGGCTATACCATCCTGTCCTTTTGCTCTTTGTCTTCCGATAAACTTTCGATCACAATACATGGCTAATACGTTTTCCACGGCATTACAGGGATCACCTATGTTTTCTGACAAGGGGACCTTTTGGGCATGCAAATAGCTTAGATAAGTATCCACATTGACCATAAGCTCTTCTTTGCTGAAACGCAGCTTGGGGTAATTTAAAATAGCAGAGGCTGTCAGTGCCTGGGCCGTGACCACCGATATGCTGTTGATGGCATTGATAATCCGGTGTGAAAGATTGCGGCCAAAGGCCTGAAATTCAGCTTGTTCCATATCTTGTAGTGAAGGGTTGGCTCCTGACACCAAGGCCTTGATCGAGATCGGCTGGGCAAACTGGACGTATATACGTCCGCAACGCCTTTTGAAGACATTTCGGGCACGGATCAGTTCCCAGAAGCTTTCCTGCTTCTTCTGAGCCCCTTCCAATTCCCTGAAGATAGCGCCCTCTTCCAGAAGGCGGTCATATCCAATATAGACGGGTACAAACATCAAATCCGGACAAGCCCCCTTTCTGTATGCATCCAACAGTATGGAGACCAAACCTGTCTTCGGAAGGACGAGTTTTCCAGTCCGACTTCGTCCCCCTTCAATAAAGAACTCAATATTGAACCCCTGCTTAATTAACATATACACGTATCTTGCGAAGACAGCCGCATATAATTTTGCCCCGCGAAAAGTCCGTCTAATGAAGAAACCGCCTCCTTTCCTGAAGAGGGCTCCCATGGGCCAAAAGGCAAGGTTACGCCCAGCAGCTACATGGGGAATTGGCATATTATTGCGAAATAGAAGATAGTTAAGGATCAGGTAATCAAAATGGCTCTTATGACAAGGAACAAAGACAAGGGGTGCCTTTGTGGCAGCCCTTTTTACGCGGTTCAAGCCTTCCATGTCGAGCGTGACACCTTCAAACATGGTCTTCCATATCCATCCAAAAATGGTGACAAGTGTCTGAACAAAGCCAACACTGTAGTCTGCTGCGATTTCATCGAGGTAGCCATCGGCTTCCCTGTAGATTTCACTGATATCCTTATTTTGGGAGTCAGCATACTGTTTCATAAAATCTCGAAAGTGTTCATCTCTGAGTATGAGTTCTTTTAGTTCGACAGGCGTCTTGAGAACAGGCCCCGTGATGCTTTGGCGATGGCGATTCATGTGGTCTAAGAGCCTGTTTCGGAGATTGAATGAGAGCGGTTCAAGGTCTCGATTCTGGTTATCAGGTTCCTGAAGAAATTCCTTCAGGTTAACCGGATCAGAGATTTCCACAAAGGCCTTTTGGGGGGCACGCAAGATAACCGTCCATCGTCGGAGCCGCCCCGGGTTTTCCTCGCTGCCAAAAATAACATCCACAAGACTCCTGGGAGGTCGGTGAGGCCTTTTACTGAAAAGTATCCACTGAGGGACTATGTGAATCGGACGGTCAATTGTGCGTTGCATTTCAATAAGGTATTTCAAAGGATCTTGTTTGGCCTTTACAAACCGATGATAGAAGCCCTTAGGGTCGACCAGGGAAAGAAAAGCCGCAGATCCAGTTTCCATTTGACGTTTGAAGAAGCCCGATTCGTAAGGATTTGGAAAGGTCCCAAACCTGACAAAATGATCCAGATGGGATAGGATAATGCGAGCGAGCCGCGAGATCTTCTGCCATAGCAAAATCCTATATTCAAAACCGATTTCTGGAAACGGCATGCCTTCTTCTTTATATCGTATGTGATAGAAGAGGTATTCAAATCGGCTCTTGTGCTTAGAGGCATAGACGATTATCCCTTTCTTGGACAATGATTTCAGGAACGCCGTCTGAGTAGGGTTGATGTAGACATCGGAAAACAACGACTTCAGAATCAAGGATGACAAAAAACCTGATTTTTTCGGCAGGCTACAGGTGTAATGATCGTGATGGCCCTGAAGAGCAACGTCCATCCATTTTCTGATTTTTTCTCTTATCCGTTGAGGCAGTCCCATAGGTTCCAGTCTCTGAATTCAGGAGCATCGTCCCAATTGGGATTCGCTCTGGGCAAAATGGAATCCCGGAATGGAGGGTTTAAGGGTCGACCGTAGTTTTATAGTAATTCTCATAAATATGTTCCGTTTTGAACCATTATGATTAGAAGATTGCCGCAAACGGCACATGTTTTTGAGAATCGCTCTAGGCCATGGGCGAAGAAAAGGGAAACTTTTTCCTGAATTACAAATAGTTATAAAGGGCAACTTCCGGCTATGTCCGACGGGAATGATAGCACAAATGTTTCCTGTGTCAATTTGAAAATAGTATGGTATAAGTTAACTACTATGGCAACAATAGGAGACATTGTACTAATCTACCGCGAAGAAGAGCCGGCTTTTTTTGCCCGTATCGAAGATATCTCGGCTGATCAAAAGCCCGATTGGTATCAGGTAAGGCTACTTATTTTACAGATTCCGTTGACAGAGACCACCTGGCTGCTCAGAGAGGAATATATTAATGGAGAAGCCTTTACAATCGACAGCGGGTTAATTCGGATGGAAAAGATTAGAGGGGCAGAGCAAGCGGTGTCCCGGAGTGAATCATCCGACAGCGATTCCAGCGATGAGGGCGTGTCTGTCGATAACAAAGTGATATCGCTATTTGAACGAAAAAAGGGGTAATGTATATTTTTGTGCTTGATTTGCTCGCCGGCCTATGTTACGGACATTTGGATGTAAGTCGAACTTATTTGAATATATAATAAAAAGGAGGATGGTGTAACATGAAGACATTAATTGGGGGAGCGGCCGCGGCTGTTCTGGGGATTGTTGGTTTGGCAGTATGGTGGAAACCCTTCCTGCAGCTCTTGGCGGGTGCTATTCCATTCGCCCTGCTGTCGGGCGGTGCGTTGGCAATCTATCTGGGATTTGACGAATTGAAAGATACATGGAAGACCAAAGATGAGGATTTTGGGCCTTCCGTCAGCCCGGCGGAGGTTGGTGAGTATAAAGAAGAGGTCGACAAACTGAAAAAAGAGGTTGAAGATCTGAAGGCGGGAAAAGAGAAGAAGACGAAGAAATAAAAGGCCTTCCACCCGCATTGCCTGTGGCACTCAAGATATTCGGACACGATAGAGTAATATAGTACAATTTCATTTAGTACATAATATAAGTATATGCAAAAGAAGAAAGGCTTCATGCCTGGGGCATGGAGCCTTTCGATTTTTGATGCATCTGCAGACACTACAAGCCATCTCAAAAAAGTGGATCAGGGTTCAGGGCCCCGCCTGACGGCGGGAAGCCGACCCGCAACGCCGCCAAGGGGACTTAGACGCATTTTTGAGATGGCTTGTAGCATGTTTCTAAGTCTTCCGGCCTTCTTGACCTGCCCGGCCGGTGACTCCCTCTCTCGCCAGGCGGTCGGCTCGTTCGTTATCATCAATACCGGCATGGCCCGCAATCTTAAGAATTCTTAAATCCTCAAATCGGCCCATCAATTTCTTGGTTGCTGCCACAAGCTTCTCATTTCGTTTCGGCTTCCATCCCAGAGACAACAAGCCGTAACAGTATTGGCTGTCCGTATATAGTCGCACGGGTATATGGGTTGTGTTGATCGCCATGAGGGCAGTCTTGATAGCTGTCAACTCAGCAACGTTATTGGTTGTGATCCCAATGTGTTCGGATATCTCCTTTTCGTGGGGACCAAAACGCAGGAGAATGCCTATGCCTGCGGGGCCAGGATTGCCGGAAGAGGCGCCGTCAGTGTACACGACTATGGTCTTTTGGGAGAATCGATCACGAAGGTCTTCCGGGCCTTTGCCCGAGGATGAGTGCTGGTCACGTTTATCCTTGGGAGCCTTTTTTCTTAACCGTGCGGGATCGATCGGTTGCACCGCCTCTTTAGGAACCCAGTATTCGTGATCCTGGTCAAGTTGATATTTTATTAACACCTTGTTTTCGCGAACTACGGGCTGTCGATCATCGCCTACATGAAGCCACACCTTGTTGCCTTTAAACATCATCCGTTTCCAGTCGGGCTGAACTGTCACGTACTCTTTCCCTTACAGTCTTTTGGTACTAAGACAAACTGCCGGTAGAGATCTGTTAACTGTTTGAAGCCAGTACTTTGATTACTCATAAAGCAGAAAAGGCTTACGGATTTCTTCAAAGCATTTCAGTTCTTCAGCCCAAGTTTCCTCCAGGTCTTGCAGGGGATCCATCCCTTCCATAGCCTTTCGGATTAAGGGATCTCCTGTAATAATGTCAAAGGGAAGCTTTTCAAATTCGTATTCATAGGGGGGCTCCTTCCACTGAAACGTCTCCGGGTATAAAGAAATCACCGCTTGAAGTAAGGTTAGGGTCGTTCCGTATGACTGGTAGGTTCCAGCATCGACAATGTGAAGCTGAAAGCCATGACACAATCTTTTCGCCCATTTGTCTGATGTAGGTTCAAAGCCAAGGGCACGGAGATGAACCCCGGCGAGCCTGTCTTTGGGTATCGAAGCTTCAAGGCGAGTTGTATCAAAAAAAGGGGCGCCAAAGATCTCAAAGGGTTGGGTCGTGCCTCGACCCTCAGATACGTTGGTTCCCTCCCAAAGGACCTGGCCGGGATAGACTAGTGCAGAGGTAGGAGTGGGCAGGTTGGGGGAGGGTGGTATCCAGGGTAGGCCTGTGTCGCGAAAAAGCATCTCCCGTCTCCATCCCCCCATAGGTATAACAGTGAGTTCACAGCCGATGCCGAAGTGGGCGTTGAACAAGAGGGCAAGTTCGCCAATAGTGAGACCATGGCGCATTGGGATTGGATACATACCTACAAAAGAGGTATATTCCGGCTTCAAGCAATTTCCTTCAATGCGGTTTCCTCCGATAGGGTTTGGGCGGTCAAGGACAAGTACCTGCTTGTCATGGGCCCGGGCTGCCTGCAGGCATAACGCCATCGTGGATATAAAGGTGTATACGCGCGTCCCTACATCTTGGAGGTCGATGATCAGAACATCTATAAGGTCGAGCATCGTCTGGGTGGGTACTCTGGTTTCACCGTAAAGGCTGAAGACCGGTATCCCAAGCAGCGGGTCAACCAAGCCTTTGGAAGGGACCATATCAGCTTGTTTTTCGGCAAAAAAACCATGTTGGGGGCTAAAGAATGCCTCGAGTTGGTCAGGATAATGATTGGCGATGAGCACGCGTGTGGCTCGAAACCTTTGATTCCCCTCGGGAGACGCAACCGAGGCCGGATTAGCCAGAAGCCCAAGGCGTTTTCCTTCGAGTATTGAGGGTGGATCGGCAAGAAGTCTTTCAATGCCGGTTTGAACTGGTTTCATGACGTCTCAGAATTTCGGCCAGATATTTGAACAGTCTGGCGCTGCCTCTATGATCTGCACGGTTTCTTCCAGGATGTTGAGGCGCAACAGCGAGCTCATAGCCCAAATGTTCGGGCCGAGGGGCCCGTCGACAGGTCTTTCTGCAGGAAACTTCAACAACCTTCAGTGCGGGTAGGCTTCATAACTTTCCATGATGCCGCCCACCCACGTGTTCCCAACTCCAATCTGGGACGGGCGGGTCCTGTTTGGCGAGGGACAACATATAGTAGTATCGGCATGTTTGCAAGGACTATGGACAGAAATATGTGGAAATTCGGTTCCTTTTGTGTTAGAAGGATTCCCACAAAAGTCATTCGGTATTGAGTTAAATGGCAAATTCAGATTTCACAAAACATGACGAAGGCCTCAATTCATCAACCAATCGGTTCATCTACATCGTTGGTTCCGGAAAGCTGCAAAATGAGCTGATGGCTTTTTTTTTGGACCAGCAGACAGGAATGAAGTGCCTGACCGGCGAAGATCTCCACAGTATCCAGGGGATGGTTGATGATTCAGAGGGGGAACAAAGCCTTGTCCTTCTGGATTGCCAGGGAAAGAGCCTGGAAAGGCTTTTGGGAGAACTTGAAGCCTGCGGTCCAGAGTTTTTGTCTCGAGTCTTTGTGGCGCTGTTTAATGTGGATCCTCGCTTGCGTATTGAACAGGAGGCGCTGGTGCGAGGAGCAAGAGGCTTCTTCTATGAGCAGGACTCGCTGGACCGGTTCCCGAAGGGTGTTGACACCATTCTTGATGGAGAATTATGGGTATCCAGGGAAATAATGTGTAAATGCATCCTGAAACAGAAAAGACAAAACAGTTTTTTCAAAAGAGATGCTACCGGCCTTACCCCAAGAGAGACGGAGATACTTGCCATGGTTGCCGTGGGGGCTAAAAACGAGGAGATTGCCGAGAAACTCTGTATCAGCCCTCACACAGTTAAGACCCACATCTATAACATTTTCAAGAAGATTGATGTTCCCAACCGCTTGCAGGCTGCCCTCTGGGCTGCGAATAATCTATAGCACGTAATGAGAAATTATTACCTGCAATTCATGTCTCTAGTACCAATTGCCTAGCCCCTTTTGCCTGAAAATACGAAACAAAACCATACTATTTCTTTATTGACTTATAGGTGGTGCCAATATATGTTAATTACAATTATTCTCGGTATCTGAAATCTGCAGTACTACGAATATGAAAGAGCGAAGAAAACTAGAGAGATTCAGCTTTGAAGTCCCTGCCAAGCTTGAAGTGGCCGTTTCAGGTGAGGGAAACAGGGTGTTTGACCTGCCAACCAGTGATATATGTGCAGGTGGGGCCTTTTTCCGTATGGAAGAGGCACTTCCTGAAGGAACAAAGGTCAATATAGATCTAATCCTTCCGCTTGACAGGCTAAAAGAGCTTATAAGTCACAATCGTGTTAATGTGAAGGTCAAAGGAACTGTGGTAAGGTCTGGATCAGCAGGAATAGCTATCTGTTTTGAAGAAGATTATCAGATCGTGCCTTTGCATGCCCCCTCGCAGTCGCAATAGATAAACATACTATATCGTAATAATACCCCACTCCCTCTATCCCAAATCCCCCATACTGATCACAAGTGAATAGATCTTGCTCTTACTGCCTTGAGACCTTTGAGAAGGATCCCCTCTTGCCCTATTAGAGTAATTCTCATAAGTATGTTCTGTTTTGAACCATTACGAGGAGCTGCCAGGGGGTATCTCTTTTTGAAGTCAGGTCACTGAATATTTCCTGACAGGTACCACAACGGCACTATCTCCTGCACAGTCTTGACCCTTTAGTTGCATAAACAACATGGCTGTTTTTCTAGTTTTCTGGGATTCACTGCGGGTGATATCCAGAAAACTAGAAAAACAGCCATGTTGTTTACCCTTCGGGAAAGCCGATGATACTGCATCTCCTGCGTTGCCAAAGGTTCGGCGTAGCTTACTACAGCCTCACCCTTGGACGCCTTGGATCTACAGCACCCTCGACTTTTGCA
>PVMS01160792.1_pt1 | contig 11310 bp, 9 predicted proteins | sample 1853461 | NCBI WGS metagenome assembly PVMS01 (sample SAMN08582032, study PRJNA380276) | Marine sediment metagenome, whole genome shotgun sequencing project. | isolation source: ocean sediment barecode stripped | collected 2017
AGGAGCAATGCATGAATGAAATTGGAATAATCCGGCCAGTAACAGCAACCCTCCTGTTATACCGACCAAAATTCCTGCTATTACCGCCAGGATTATTCCAATTTCATTCATGCATTGCTCCTTTCTATCCAGTTTCATTCAGGGTAAGTCCTCGCTTGACACCCTGACTGAAAACAACTTATATAGTTTTTCTATGAAATTTCAAAAGGAAAAGGTAATTTTAACAGGTTATCGGGCAACAGGCAAAAGTTCCATAGGAAAAATCCTGGCTGACTTGCTTGGCTTTGGTTTTATCGATACGGACCAGGCAATTGAAAAATGGCAGGGGGAAACCATAGCAGAAATGGTCGGCAGAGGTGGCTGGGACCTGTTTCGCAGGAAAGAGGAAGATGTGCTTCTGGAACTTGCCGGGAGCAAAAATAAAGTTATTGCTACAGGCGGCGGCTCGATCATGCATGAAAACGCCTGGGTAAAGTTGCGGGAAAATGCCCTTGCCGTCTGGCTGACTGCCGACGTGAAAACAATCTGCCGGCGGCTTGCCGCTGACAGTGACAGTGATACTGTAGACCAAAGGCCCGCGCTTACGGAAATGGGAACCATGGATGAAATTGCCATGGTCTTGAGTGAACGGCAGCCGCTGTATGAAAAAAGTTCTGATCTCACTATTAATACAGAAGGAAAAACACCGGAAGAAGTTGCTGGTTTTATTTTAGCTGAGTTGAAAAAAGGAAATTGATCATGGCAGGAAATACCTTTGGCAAAGCATTTCGGGTTACCACCTGGGGCGAGTCGCACGGCCCTGCTTTGGGGGCTGTAATTGACGGTTGCCCTCCAGGCATGGAGTTAGATATCACAGACATCCAGAAAGCTCGGGACAGGAGGAGACCCGGCAAGGGAGGAGGCGAAAGCCCGCGCAAGGAACCGGATCAGGCCGAGATACTCTCAGGAGTTTGTCAAGGACTTACAACCGGCACCCCGATCTCTTTGATCATTTATAATAAGGATGCCCAGAGCAAGGCATATGATCACCTGCAGGACATCTTCCGGCCGGGGCACGGCGATCTCACGTACCTGAAAAAATACGGCATCAGGGATCACCGCGGCGGCGGCAGGGCTTCAGCCCGGGAAACAGTTGCCAGAGTTGCTGCTGGTGCTGTTGCCAGAAAAATACTGGCAGAAAATGATATCTCACCATTGCCTATACTGTGGCCCTGGGAGATGTCGCCACTTCCAAGCGGAATATGAATGATATAACAAAAAACAGGCTACACTGCCCTGATGCAGAAGCAGCTGCCCGCATGGAAGAGCTCATCAGCTCAGTGCGAAAAAAGGGCGATTCTCTTGGCGGTATTGTTGAAATCAAGGCAACAGGGTGCCCTATCGGTCTTGGCGAGCCGGTTTTTGACAAGCTCGATGCTGCCCTTGCCCAGGCACTTATGTCTATCGGTGCGGTTAAGGGAGTGGAGATCGGGGCCGGATTCAGAGCCGCGGAATTTCTCGGTTCGGAAAATAACGATGCCCTAACACCAGAGGGATACAGGACAAATAATGCCGGGGGCATCCTGGCAGGCATCTCAAACGGTGACACCATAATCGCCAAGGTGGCGGTTAAGCCCATTCCCTCTATCAGCCTGGAGCAGGACACCCTGGACCTGGATAACGAACCTGTCAAAATCAAGGTGGGTGGGCGCCATGATATTTCGGCCATTCCGCGTATTATACCGGTTTGCGAGGCCATGGTTTGCCTGACCCTGGCCGATCATCTGCTGCGCCAGAAAGCTATTGAGAATTAATAAACTGCCAGTACAAAAGTGCAGTGTTTTTTTCAACTCCATATTCATTTTCATTCTTCAGGAAATCACAAGACAATGGCAAAAAAAAGTCCGGACAAGCTCATTAACAATATCTGGATGCTGACCCGCGAATATGATTCTGTTGCCGGTGTTGGTGGCGTCAAAGATGTCAGCCGTCAGCTTGCAGAGGCCCTTGTCCGCTTTAAAAAATCCGTCACTGTGATCCTGCCATGTTACAGTTTCATGGATCCCAAAAGGCTCGGATTCACCAAGCTGCCTATCTCTTTTGAAGTGGACATGAACTATACGGCAGAAGACCGGCGTGAAGAGGTGAAGTTTTGGAAAAACACGCTGCACGGGGTCACGATCTACCTGGTTGATACTGAGCGCTACCGGGAAAAACAATCCATTTATACCTATACGGCAGAAGATGAAGCCGGCAATCCTTACCAGATCCAGGGAAGCGGCCATTTTGACTATTTTGCCATGAATATCCTGCTGCAGAAGGCTGCACTGGACCTGATGATTACCCTCGGCCAAAAGCCTGACATCATTCACTGTCAGGATGGGCACACGGCCATCCTGCCCGCCATGCTGCGCGAAGGCACCGGCTATCGCCACTATTTTTCCACGACAGCTGTAATTGTAACAATCCATAATGCGGGTCACGGCCATCACCAGGAGGTGCGGGATCTTCCTTTTGCCCGGGCTATCACCGGACTGCCCTATAACCTGATCCATAACAACCTGCTCGATGGGGCTTTCGATCCTTTTCTGGCCGCATCCGCCTTTGCGGTGCTCAACACTGTCAGTGAAAACTATGCCAAAGAACTGCAGGAAACAGATGATGACGCCCTGACCGGCTGGCTGGGTCACCGCCTCATAACTAGGGGTGTTCGTCTCGAAGGTATTACCAACGGCTTCAACCCTGAAGATTTTGACACAACCCAACCCGAGCAACTGGGACTGTCTGCTGCCTATAATCCGGCAATGAGGGACCTGGCAGGGAAAAAAATCTGCAGGTATAATTTACTACAGTCGCTTGTACAGCAGAGGACCAAGGGCATAACCCGCTTTGGCACCCTATTAGATGACCCAGGCCTGCCTATTTTTACTTTCATAGGCAGGCTGACGGCCCAGAAAGGTGTGGATATACTGCTGCCAGCCCTTGAAACTCTTTTGCAGTCTACTCATGAATTCCAGGTTCTTATCCTGGGAAGCGGGGCAAAAGATTTTGAACAGAGCCTACTCAGCCTGGCACAAAAAAAAGAAAATAACGGCCGGATATGCATACTGATAGGCTATAACTCACTTCTTGCAAACCAGATATACGCAGCCGGCGATTTTTTTCTTATCCCGTCCAAGTACGAACCCTGCGGCCTTACCGACTATATCGCTCAACTGGCAGGCAATCTGCCCATTGTACATCACGTAGGCGGGTTGGTGAAAGTGGAAGATGGAGTTACAGGGTTTGCATTTAAAGATTATTCCTCCGATGCGCTTATGGCTGCAATGCTTCGGGCAATAACGGCTTTTAAAGAATCACCGGGACAGATTCTGGACATGCAGGAAGCAGCTACAAAACGGGTCAGGGAAAAATACACCTGGGACAGGGTCGTTCACCGTTACCTTGAGCTCTATGCCAAGGCAGTGGATATAATTCGACAAGAAACATTTATCTAGATAAAGCGATCTTACCCATTGCATGCAGCCGAGCACCTCAACTTAGAACACTTTTTTTTTATTTAAATATTCAAGACAAAATAAGGTAAAATAGAAGATAGCTGTATTTTTACAGCTCATTTTTTTTCATAATCACAAAATATAATAAAAATTGTGGAGAAATAACATGGCTATTAAAGTAGGCATCAACGGTTTTGGCAGGATCGGCAGATCCATCTTCCGGGCCTCCGGCAAAGATGAAGCTTTTGCCGATTTTGAGATTGTAGGCATCAACGATCTTACCGATAATAAAACACTGGCCCATCTGCTTAAATATGACTCTGTCATGGGTGTTTACGACAAGCAGGTGAAGGCCGACGAGCGCGGTATTATCGTAAATGGCCGCCATATTGAAATTTTCAACCACAGGGAACCATCCGATATTCCCTGGTCCGACCTGGGGGTGGAATATGTAATTGAATCCACCGGACGTTTTACCGACAAGGACAAGGCCCAGGCTCATATTGAGGCAGGTGCGAAAAAAGTCGTCATCTCCGCCCCGGCAAAAGGGGATATCAAGACAATAGTCATGGGGGTCAATGAAGAAGAATATGATCCGACTAAGCACCATGTGGTCTCCAACGCCTCGTGCACGACAAACTGCCTGGCTCCCATGGTCAGGGTTATCCTGGACCGCTTCGGCATCAAGCATGGACTGATGAATACCATCCACGCCTACACCAATGACCAGAGGATCCTCGACTTTCCCCATAACGATCTACGGCGGGCCAGGGCGGCAGCCCTATCGATGATCCCGACCAAAACCGGCGCTGCTGCTGCCTTATCACTGGTTATTCCTGAGTTGAAAGGAAAGTTTGACGGCTTATCCGTCCGTGTTCCAACCCCGAATGTTTCGCTGGTCGATGCAGTTATGGAAGTGGAAAAGGAAACAACGGTGCCCGAGGTTAACCAGGCTCTGCAGGAAGGAGCCAACCGTTACCTCGGTTACTCGGAAGAACCTCTGGTATCTATTGATTATCAGGGCAACCCCCATTCTTCTGTGGTTGATGCAGACTCAACCAAGGTGATCGACTCCACCCTGGTCAAGGTTTTAGCCTGGTATGATAATGAATGGGGATATTCAAACCGTGTCCTTGATCTCATCCTGCACATGGAGGCCAACAAACCTATTTAGTGTCCGCACGGAAAGTCATTTTTTTCCGGGCGGTTACACAAAGTTATTTTCAATGAGTAAATGAGAAATTTTGAGCAAAATCAAGGATGACAAGGAGTTGCGCGGAGGCGTACTCGAGTACACCGCACAAGCAACGACGCAGGCTGACGCTGAGATTGCTCAAAATGGCCGTTTCCGGATGAAAATTATTTAGTTATGGCGGATAAAGACCAAACAGCTATCGACACCATAGGCATCGATTCGGATGCGCTCAGGGCCAACCTGCTGGAAACAGCCACCGATGAGGTAACCATTGATCCTTCTCTGGCGGTCCTTGAGGAAATTGTCGAAAATTACAAGGGCATCAGTAAAAACATTCATAACCTACTCTATGAAGTGTGCCATCCCTATCGCAACTGGAAAATGCTGGTTCCACGTGTACGTGCTTTTGCCCTCAAAAACATAAACCACTATTTCAAGCACGAGAAGGGTCCTGAAGCCTTTGGTCGCTTCAGCGTTATTTTCTTTCAGGCAATCATTGATTCGAGAAAGAATAATACCCTGCTGGCCCAGACAATTGAAAGTATACTGGCCTATACTGACAGACTGGTCAGCCTGGTGAACCAGGAGTCCATGGTCCGCTATGAAAAGACCCTGGCCCTGCTTTTTTCACGCCTGGAAAATCTTGATGGCGAGGTCATCATATTCATGGTGCAGGGCCAGCACCCCATGAAACGGATAGCACAGCATCTCCTCAAGCTTGAAAAAGGGGAAACCCTTTACGACTTTAAGCCTTTGGCTAAGTTGATGAAGCGTGTCTTCACCATGAATTATGAATACTGGCTGAGCGAAAAAGACCCATTTGTCTGGTTTACCGAGGAGTGCGGAGACATATGCAAAGGTTGGCAGGCCGGACAGCTATTCAATGCCATATCCCACAAGCAGCTGAAAAAACACCTTCATTCACTCAGCGAAATTGACATTGATGCTGATCCCCGCCAGGCTTTATGTGTAATTTTGGAACTGCCCTCGCATATGGACATAGTTCGCCTGTACAAGGCTGTGCCGGTAAAACTGAATGAAGAGCAGCAATCCGGACTTACTCCAGCTGAACAGGAAGAGCAGATGGATCGGTTCATTGAAAACCGCAAACTTATCTTCCTTTTTCACATCATGGAAACCCCTGGGCTTGCCCTTATCCATGAAGAAACCATACGCGAGATAAACCGCAGCCTGGTCCAGCTCATCAGGCGCCAGACATTTGAGGAGATCGAGAGTTTTCTGCTCACCACATTCCAACTGCTCAATGCAAATGTCCGCAAGTATCCGCATACATCCCTGCAGTGTATCCAGGTTTTGGGAACCGAGGTTTTCAAGCGCGGCAACAGCAGGCTGGTTGAGGCCTTTTTATGGGAATCCGTACGCTTCGGGTTCCAGTATGCCAATGTTACAGGGGTGGATGAAGACTGGCAGCCCATAACCAACCCGGCCCACCTTGCCAATATCAGGGTCTGGATAAACCTCATCATGCAGGAGCCGAAATGGTGCTCAACTCTTTTTTCTGCGCTTATCATCAACCTCAAGCTTTCAGGCACCTGTGTCAAGGATACGGATCTTTTCCAGCGTGACATCACCCAGCTTCTCAATCACCCTATCGAACCGGTGTATAACCTGTTCAAGCAGTTCACCAAGCTCATGCCGGTTTTTTTCAACGAAATAGGCGCCGAGGGCTACCTGCGCGACGTTTCCACCGAAATTGACGAGATCCACAGGCGCAAGGATGTACTTATCCATTTCCTGCGTAAACAGAGCCATGTGGAAAGCAGCAATCTGATTGTCGATTTCATAGAGGCAATCTTTGAATTCTGGAAGACCCTGGACAAAAGCGTGCTGACTCCTTTTCTCCCTGTAGAGGTATTCTCCGAGGTAAAGAAAAAGGGGATCTTTGTTGATGATATGCATAAACTCATGCAGCGGGCCTTCGAGCTGCCCGGCATGGAGGAAATCCCCGACCTGCTGGATTGGCACGACAAGGCGCGTGCCAGGTACCTGGGGGAACAGCAGGATGTTGCTGAGTCTGAAAAGAAGCGGTTTGACCAGCTGGTACGAATTTACAAGATGCTCTACAACAAGTATAACCTCGGCTTCCAGGAAATGCGTCATCAGCTCAAACAAGCCATCAACACAGGCTTTCCTGAGATGGAGCAACTGCTGGCAGACCTGGAGATCTGTGATACCTACCAGTGCCTTGATGCCCTGCTCACTCACCTGGAGGGACTTAAGGAGATAATATTAAGCGAGGAAAAGTTCGAGGCCAAGGAGGATATTTACTACAAACGCCATATTGCCGTTGACATCCCTTCGGTTTACGGCCGCTACCGCGAGAGAAAATTTGATGCGCTGGGACTGACATTCCGCTTGGGAAACCTGGCCAATATTTATCTGGAAAGGCTGCCGGAAACAGTCAACCTCTCCTTTATTACCAGGGCGACATTTATCCGCATTATCAAATGCCTTGACCTTTACCTGCGTGCCTTGAGGGTTGACGGTATCACAAGCCGCCGCCTGGAAACCTACAGGGATCTCCTTTCCAGTTCGCTCGATATAAAACGATTCTCCTATACCCAGTACCTTGATATTTTCCGGGGATTATCCGACGGGGTCAAGGACGTGATCTACGCATACTACACCAACATACACCAGAACAATCTCTCCATTATCATCCGGCAGATAGGTGCAACCAACCTGTTGACCAAGTACCGCAACCTCTGGGATGAAACTGATATGAGCGGCTCCATTCTCAGGCTGTCTGAATCCTTTTTCAGGAACCTCATTGCAGGCACCTTCGGGCTCCAACACCTTGACAACTTCATTACCCGGATCATGAACACCCTGGAAAACCAGAAGGAAATACTGGACCAGAAAAGCCTTGACCTGCTCATGACCTATAACCCTGAAAACGCCATCAGCTTTCTGCATGACAGCAACCCACAAACCAGAAACCTCATCCATCTGGGCAACAAGGGCTTGAACCTGACGCAGCTTTCCAGTGAGGAAAAACCTGTGCCGCCCGGCTTTATCATTACCACGGAAATCTTCCGCTGCTGGTCCGTGGTCAATACATTTTACAAGGCCCGTGATGAATTCATGCGCCAGATGCGCCAGTCATTATCTGAGTTGGAGGCAATCAGCGGCAAACAATACGGCTACTCGAAGAATCCGCTGCTGCTCTCTGTGCGCTCCGGGGCCTCCATTTCCATGCCCGGCATGATGGCAACCATTCACAACGTCGGCCTCAACCAGGACATCGTTGAAGAGTTTGCCCAGGCCACGGGAAAAGAGTATCTGGCCTGGGACAACTACCGGCGTTTCCTGCAGTCCTGGGGCATGGCAGAGGACATGAAACGTATACAGTTCCAAACACTTATGAACAGTGCCAAGACCCGCCACAACGTCAAAGTAAAAAAAGACTTTACGCCGGCCCAGATGAAAGAACTGGCCCTGGAATACAAGAAAGTTGTCAGCTCCATAGGCATCACCATCCCTGATGACCCATGGCTGCAATTGACCGGTGCCGTTGAAATTGTGCTCAACTCCTGGGACACAAAAAAAACAAAAGAATACCGCGCCCTGATGGGTGCATCCGATTCATGGGGCACAGCAGTTATCATCCAGAGCATGGTATTCGGCAACCTGGGACCTGAGGCGGGCAGCGGTGTTGTCTTTACGGCGCATCCCTACAGAAAGGTAACCAGGGTGGCGCTCTGGGGTGATTATGCCATTGGCGATCAGGGCGAAGACATTGTCAGCGGCCTGGTTACCACCTACCCCATCTCAATTGAACAGGCTGAAATTGACGGCCGTTCCCAGAAAAACACCCTGGAAAACCGTTTTCCTGAAATCTATAAAGAACTGCTCGAACTCTCCCGCGAGCTGGTGTATGAAAACCGCTGGAATCCGCAGGAGATTGAATTTACCTTTGAAGGCTCTGAGGCCAAGGATTTCTATATCCTGCAGACCCGGGATATGATCACCATCAAGAAGAAGGAAAATCTTTTTGTTTTTGAAAACCCCGAAGCGCTTGAACCATATTTTCTGGGCAAGGGCATTGGTGTCAGCGGCAGTGCCCTGTCAGGCCGCGCTGTTTTTACCCATGAAAATATCGAGCAGATACGCAGGGATGATCCCCACAGCACCCTCATCCTGATCCGCCAGGATACTGTACCGGAGGACATCAAGGAAATTGCTCAGGCCCAGGGTTTGCTGACCGCCCGGGGCGGACAGACTTCACATGCTGCTGTGGTCGCCACCCAGCTTGAAAAAACCTGCGTCGTCGGCTGCAAGGATTTGCGGGTCTATGAAAGTGAGCAGCGCTGCGAAATAAATGGCCATGTTATCCATTTCGGCGAGTATGTCAGCATTGACGGCAGAAGAGGCCTCTTCTTAAAGGAAAGTCATCCTGTCAGAGAGGAACTCCTCATCCTCCCGATATGATAATAGCAATCAGCATTCAGCACTCAGCTCAAATTTTTGTGTGTTTTTTATCTGACAGCTGATAACTGACAGCTCTCAGCAAACATTGTTCATTTAGCACGAATATATCCAACTAGATACATTCCATGCAAAAAATTAAAGCTATCATATTCGATCTTGACGGCACCCTGATTGACTCTGTCGAGGACCTGGCAAACAGTGTGAACTTCACCCTCGGCAGGCTTGACCTGCCGCTCCATACCCGTGAAGAGATCAAGAGTTTTGTCGGTGACGGGGTGCAGAAACTCCTCAAAAGGGCGCTCGGACAGAACCACACGGGAAAATTTGCTGCTGCCTTTGCCATCTTCATGGAACATTACGGGTCGCACTGCACAGACAATACTGTTCTCTATCCGGGAGTTGCTGAAGCTCTCCCGGAGCTTGCACAAAAATATACCCTTGGCGTCTTCACCAACAAAAGTTTGAAATTCTCTTTAAAAATTCTTGAAGCACTGGAAATATCCTCTTACTTCAAGGAGGTGTTGGGCGGAGACAGCCTGTCGACCAAAAAACCTGACCCGGCCGGACTTTTCTTTCTGGCAGAAAAATGGCACTTAACGCCGGACCAGATAATCATGGTGGGAGATCACGCCACTGACATAGAGGTCGGACAGCGGGCCGGATGCAAGACAGTGTTTATTGAAGGTGGCATAGGTAAAAAACGTGCCCTGCTACCGGATTTTGTTATTAAGTCAATGGGTGAACTGCCGGATTTAATTGAAAGTTTATAATCCGGATGGATTATAAAAGAATAAAAAACAAATCCATCCTCTTACACGCACAAAACTCGACTATTTTGCATTAGAAGAAATGGGACGTCCATGAAATTATGCGTTTCTCTGGGGAATAGATGCGAGTAGGGAGGCAAATCTTTATCCTTGATATCTGACTTCCAGAGAAGGCGCGGAGCGGGTCACCACATTCAACGGTCAGCCTGAACTACGGCCAGCGCTGGGCATGATGAAGAAGGCGAAGTATCTGGACAGCGCCTTCCCTTATCCAGTAAACAGCAATAAACGGTGCCCCGGAGACAGCAAGCTCCTTTGTGTCTGAGAGCCGCCCCGGTCTTCCCATGTTTGGATGGTCACAGAGGTACTCCACTGCCTCTTTTACTCTGCCAGCCATCCGCCTTGTAGCTTTGGTTTTCCTGGGCAATATATTCACCGGCAGCAGCCAGATCGTTAAGGGCTGGAACAGTCCACTCCAGTTTACGCACTCTTGCCCCAGGTGTTAAGAATAGCTAGCGCCTGCTCATGACTTTTTACATCACCATTTTTTGCGGCAGCAATCCCTTCCTTGATCGCCTCAACATGCCATTCCTGTACATTGAGAAATTCCTCAATGGCCTGTGCGGCTAAAAAAGACTTTGAACGGTGGGTTGATTTGGACAAAGAAGCCAGCCGACTGGCCACTTCCGACGATACCCGGGTGGAAACCAGAAATGTCTCACTCATAACAGTCCTCTCCAAAAAGTACACATCATCAATATTGATGATACCCATAAACGGACAAAAACAGAAAGGAGTGTTTCCGGCAACGGCTGTGGTATATTAAGCCGCTTTGCGGGAAGGTGAGGGGGCTGCTCTTGACTCTTGTTGAGTTTGTGGATGATTGTGTTTACCTGTTTTCCTGATTTTTTGTCATTGTTCATAGCTGCCCTAAAGGGTCACCAGATAAGACTAAGAGGATATATTTTCTGTTTTTTTCCATTTCACGCCGCCGAGCACCACAGAAGCGACCGAATAAGGAATTTGACCTGTCTGAGCGCAGCGAATTTTCAAACTCCCGGTCGTTTCGAGGAGCGCAGGGGAATCCCGCACCGCGGGATCAAGTGATTGGCTGCCCTTTTGGGTTCGTTTAAACACAGAAAGCTGAGCGCTAAATCACCAGTTGTCCGAACTCGGCAGCCACCAAATCCTGCAGGGTCGAAACCGCCTTAAAGGCATGCTTTAAGGTGTCCTTGTCCCGGGGCGAAAGAATTCTCGGATCAATATAGGTGTCAAGTTTTTCTCCGCGGCTTGCCTTTGAAACCTGTGACTTCAAAGCATAATGCAGGAGCACCTCATAAGCTGACTCAAAGTATTCCCCATCATTTGAATGGATAACCCCCCCCCCCCCACCACTTTCGCAATCACTTCTAACGTTCCC
>PVMS01103492.1_pt1 | contig 11307 bp, 14 predicted proteins | sample 1853461 | NCBI WGS metagenome assembly PVMS01 (sample SAMN08582032, study PRJNA380276) | Marine sediment metagenome, whole genome shotgun sequencing project. | isolation source: ocean sediment barecode stripped | collected 2017
CGCAGATGACGTTCACCATTCGGGTATAACACGAAGCCTGCATTGTCGATGGTGACGCCTTCGCGAATTGCGGTCAGCATGTCCTGCAGGACGCGCCGAGATCGCCGATGCATGTGAACATCACCACAAGCGACCAGCGGCAGCTTCAATCGCTGACCTAAAGCCTGTAGTTGCTCAAGCTGATGACGCTGTCGTCCATCAGCGAGCAACTCAACAGCTATCCAGAGCCGGCCACGGAAGGTTTCACGTATCCAATGGTCCTCGACGTCAAGATCGTAATACTCATCGGGTATCCAAAGCACCACGCAGCCGGGCAAACCACTTTCGAAAGCCCGCCGGGTTAATGTGTAACGACCCTTCTCTGCTGCCCGCCGTGCTTGCGTAACTAATTCGCATAACGCCGTATAACCGCTGCGGTTTTGCACCAGCACGACGAGTTTTCGTCCACTCTGCAGCTGCAATTCAGTACCAATGATCAGCTTTGCCAGGCCGTGCTCTTTTGCCGCCATATGCGCGCGGACGATGCCCGACATAGTGCACTCGTCGGTGATGGCCAGTGCTTCGTAGCCTAGCGCTACCGCAGCTTCGACGAGTTCTTCGGGATGCGATGCACCGCGCAGGAAGGTGAAATTACTTAGTGCATGGAGTTCGGCGTAGCGCGTCCGGGTCATCCAAAAATGCCATGCAGATACCAGTTCACTGTACGGCCGCGATTACGAAACACCCACAAACGCAAGCCCTGTGGATTCATTGCTGTGTAGTAATCGCGCGCAATGCCATCATCATCCCACCAGCCTGTCTCCAGTCGTTCCGGTCCCTCGAGTAAGGTCAGGCGTCCCTGATGTAAGGGATAACCCTGTTCAGCAGCTAATAAGGTCGGCTCCGGTAGCATCCACAGGGGTCGGTAGAGGCTGCGCCGGATGCTCGACACGGTCGTAACGGCTGTACCGCCCAGGAGGCCCTGCAATCGCCAGGCACGTTGTGGCCTGTGCTCTGCAACGGTTGTCACACTGTGTACTGATTGATCACCGATACGAGCTGCCAGCCGCTCAGCCAATTGCGACATTGAATAGCGCCGCCCCTGGGTACTTTTCTTGCCATGAAAGGCCAGCCGTTCGGTTTCTGCCTGCATTGCCTGATTGCGCCCACCCTGCAAACGTACGGCAATAACCGCTTCGGGCAATACCACGCGCTCGAAGCGAATACGCAGCAAATCTGACCAGTGTTCTGCACGGCGCTCAAATTCCGCACCACCTAAAAGCACCTCAGTCGCAGGCGCGCGTAAATGGAAAAAAATGAAACGCAATCGCTGCGTGCCAAGTTGCCGCGTTAACAAAAACCGTTCGAGTGACAGCAACAACTCATGACAGATGGCAAACAATGCCTCGCGATCACTTTGTTCCTCGGTCATTTCATAATCAGCACAAAAGCGTTCGGGTGCGCGCCAGGATGCACGTGGATCTGGCAACCGACCTAAAGCGCGGTCAAGTTGCAGGAGTCGTTGTGAACCAAAACGCCGTGCGAAACCTTCTCTGGGTAAACGCAGGCAGTCACCTACGCTGGTCGCGCCCATACCGTTAATCGAGTCGCAGATCGAGGCCGGCCAATCCAGACAGCTCAGCGGCAAGCCACGCAACATGCTCGAAATATTGGCGGGTTCGCGAACACAGGCACGACGACCCGCTCTTGCCATCCAGGTCGCTGCGAGCGGTGTCGGTGCAATCGCTAATGAAGCCTCGAAGCCATGCTGTTCCAAACCTGCTGCAAGCTGTTGCCGAAGGCTGAGCAGGCCACCGTATAAACGCAGACTGCCCGCGATCTCGAGCAACAACACATCACACCCGGCAATACAGACCACTGAAGTAAATTGTTCCAGCCAACTCGCAAGTTGTTCGACCGCCTGTTGTTCACGCAGTGCACTGCGTTCTTCAATATGCAGTGTTGGCAACAAAGCCAGAGCCGCATTGCTCGACTGACCTGGCTGTATCCCCGCTGCGCTCGCTTGCCGACAGGCTAACAACACACGATGTATTCCGTGCTGCTCCTCGACTACGACTCTGGCTTTTTTAGAGGGCCCGCTGGCCTCGAGCGACAGGTTCTGCAGATAGACACAAAACCATAACCGTCGGACAACCGTTGCCGTCGCGGTTGGGGCCCGCGGCGCGGCGGGCGGCGTATCGAATGCTAATGCCTGCTGCATGCGGGTCCAATAGGCTAAAGGACGTCATGCAATACGACCGGATGGCCGCCGCGACTTTTAAAAATACTCAGGCGTGTACCCGACGCATGCGCCTGCATCTCGATGCGCAATGCGGCTGCGGAAGGTTCAGTACGAGCGCTAAGTGGCCGAAACGCGATCGCCCAGCTATTGCCCTTCTCTGCAGCCAACTGCAATCGTCGGCTGGACTGATCGTCAAGCTGCTCTGGCCAAAGCAATACGGCGGCACAAGTGCCCGACGACAATGCCTGCTCGGCAGACCACAACACTTCTTTATCGGTCCTCGGCCGCACGATTAACATCCGCGACAGATCAATACCCCATTGTTGCAACGCCGGTGGGTACGGTTGAAACGGTGGTGCCACCCAGGCAATCCAGCCTGGCTCAGCAAAATCGGCTGCCGCGTCTGCCACACTGTCTCCAACACTCAAGGCGGCCAATGCTGGCATCAGCAAACGCAATTCGCCGATGCCGTAATACTCAGTCAGGATTTCCGTCAGCGAGTGTTGCGGCCAACCGCCGCCGGGGAGGTGCCGGTCGAGCCGGTCGTAACCGGTCGCAAGTCCGACCGTTCCTTGTGCCGGGTTGCGGCCGCGCCAGAGACGTGGATTTTCGAGAAGTTTGTCGAGAGAGGATGAATCGTGCGGCATGGTTGCGTCATAACGGCCTAGTGCAACGGCATGCCGTCGCGAATAACACCGACAACAACGCCTTCAATGATCATGGATTGTTTGGCAAGGTCGACAATAATAGGCTCAAAGTCTTCGTTTTCCGGCAACAACTCAACGATTGAGCCTTTCTGGCGGTAGCGCTTGACGGTAACTTCATCGTCAATACGGGCCACCACAATCTGTCGACTGCGAACCTCGGGTGTGCGGTGCACAGCGACCAGGTCGCCATCGAGAATACCCGCATTTTTCATACTCATGCCATAAACCCGGAGCAGGTAATGCGGCTTTGGATCAAAAAGGGCCGGATCCATTCTGTAGTGAGTCTCGATATGTTCCTCAGCAAGAATAGGACTACCCGCCGCGACCCGACCCACGAGTGGCAATCCCATTTGTTCGCGCAAAGAATCTTTGAGTCGAATACCGCGTGAGGCGCCCGGCAATAGTTCCAGCACCCCTTTCTTCTGCAGCGCTCGCAAATGTTCTTCAGCGGCATTGGCAGACTTGAAGCCGAGTTGATGGGCGATTTCCGCACGCGTTGGCGGCATGCCTGATTCGTCTATAAAATCTTGAATTACCTCAAGAATTTGCTTTTGTCGGGGTGTCAGTGGGCGCATTTAAACAGTCCTGTATGTATTCACAGTGCATGTGATTATATACAGTACTTTGAACAACGCAAGCGACAACATATATCGCCGGGCTCTTCCTAGACAGTCCGCTTCGGCGTACTCGCCCGCTCGCTGCTCGCCGTGGGAGCGGCTTGTGGGAGCGGCTTGTGGGAGCGGCTTCAGCCACGACAATCGGGCCTGAAGGCCCTCCCACAATTTGTCCATGTTGTCGCCAGACAACGACAAACGTAATAAAAACAGTAGTTTTGATTGAAGCTTTGCGCGTATTGGGAAATAATGCGCCTGCAATTGCATCCCAACAAAGGAATTTTTGAAAATGAACAAGATTGTAAAAGTAAGCGCACTCGTGCTCTTTCTCGGTCTCGCTTCTGGCTGCGCAACAACTGCAGCTGTAAACGACGCCCAAGCTACTGCTGACAAGGCTGCTGCCGATGTTGCTGCTGCTGTTTCAGCTGCTGAAGCTGCTCGTGCTGCCGCTGATCGTGCTGCTCAATCTGCTGCTAGTGCTCAAAGCACTGCGGACCAGGCATTGTCAGCTGCAACAGAAGCTCAGGCTTGCTGTGAAGCAAACCGTGAAAGCATGGAACGCATGTTCCAGAAATCAATGTCGAAGTAGTTTTACTACAAAGATATTATTCGGACGCCGCGCTTGTCGCGGCGTTTTTTATTCCCCGCCCAACTGCTACTGGAATTCCATCCGAGCGATCGACAATCTTTTCGGCAAGATGCCAGTCTAGTTTTCCTGCGCGCTCACCCGTTGCGCTGATGTACAACTCAGTCACAGCTGTGAGCGGATCCTCGTTGCTCTCTTCAAGCGGCGGATGAGACTCCATCACCAACTCATCACCACTCCATCCAAACTTAAGTGGCTCATTGATGATACGAACCTTCGTCTTGACGCCCACCAAATCAAACAGAAATTCGATATCTTCCGGAAACATGCGAATACAACCATGCGACACCCGCATGCCAACACCTGCGGGTCGGTTAGTGCTATGAATCAAATAGCCTGGCATGCTTAAGCGCATAGCGAACCTGCCAAGCGGGTTATTCGGCCCCGCTGGCACGATGGCCGGTAGTGGATCGCCGTTAGCTGCATGTTCCTCGCGAACAGATTTTGGCGGATACCAGGCGGGATCTACAACTTTTGCAATGATTTCAGTCATTCCCAACGGCGTTTCCCAATCCATACGACCAATACTGATCGGATAGGTCATCACATAAGCGGGCTCGCCGTCTTTCGGTTCTGGAAAATAATACAATCGATACTCAGCAAGATTCAGTACTACGCCTTCGCGTGCTCCCGCCGGCAATATGAAACGCGTTGGCAATACAACTTCCGCACCCTCTCCTGGCAACCACGGATTAAGGCCCGGGTTCGCACGCACAATATCTTCGTAACCCAAACCGTGACGGCGCGCGATATCGACCAGAGTATCTTCATGGCGTGCCGTGATGGTCGAAACAGCGCCGACGACGTCATAGCCTTCGGGCGGCAATTCGAAAATATCCGCATGGGCTACTTCGATCAGCAAGCCCATCAGCAATACGACAAAATGCTTTCTATTCATTTCCCTATTTCTTCACGTTCAATAACTTCAGTTTCAGTTTCAGCTGCGGCTAACCACTCTTGCAAGGCGCCGCATTCCAGTAATCGTTCCGGGTAGTACCCGGCGGACTCCGGAAGATTGACGCCATATGTTCTAAAGCGCAATACGACCGGTGCAAACATCGCATCGGCGACACTAAAGTCACCAAACAGCCACCCATTATCGCCTTTGTATTGCTTGTGGCAAGTCGACCAGATCGCAATTATCCGATCTATTTCGTCGGTCAATTGATCCGCTAGCGCTACCTTGCGCCCCATGGCGCGACAATTCATCGGCATACGCTGTCGCAGCTCGGCAAAACCTGAATGCATCTCGGCACAGATGCTGCGGGCATAGGCCCTGGCATCGCTGTCCGTTGGCCATAGGTGCGCATCCGGCCATCGCTCTGCAACCGTTTCCGCGATTGCCAGTGTGTCCCAGACCGCCAACTCACCTACTGCAAAACCGGCACTGTTCGACCCGGGCAATATTTTGCCATTTCGGCTGCCGTGGTCGCAACGTCCAACGCGATCCTGTGCTCCTCAAATTCGATACCGGATTCACGCAATAACAACCAGGATCGTAACGACCAGGACGAGTAGTTTTTGTTGCCAATAATGAGCTTGGGCATCATTACCTCATCATACCGAATAATCTGTTTGACCGTGTCCAATGCGCCGCGTAGCCTTTGTGGCCCGACTTCAAGGCTGTCCACATGAGTCTGAAAATCTCCTTTGAGCTTAGTGACCGTGACCTCAACTACTTTCGCGAGGCATTGCAGCATTCCCGCAATGCGGTACGGCATGCTGAAGAAGCCGAAATCGTCGAAGCTATTCGTGATGTTCTCGACGAAATTCGCAGCAATGAACCATTGCCCGATTTCGTAGCGAGCCGCATACCGAAGCTCGAGTCATTTATTCAAATGCTGACCGATGACGAATGGCACTTGCCGGACGCCGATCGTGAACGATTGCTTGCGATGTTTATCTACTTTGCAGATCCGGAAGACCTTCTTCCGGACGACATTCCTGTAATCGGATATCTCGATGACGTTATTGTTATCGAATTGATCATGCAGGAGTTATTCCATGTTCGCGAAGCGTACGAAGACTTCTGCTCGTTTCGACGTTCATTCGACGATGAACATGGAGATACCATTGACGGTGCTGTTCGTCGCGACCGCATTGACCGACGACGCCAACAACTACATCAACGCATGCAACGCCGTTCTGCGCGACGCAAGTCTGTCAAACTTTGGAAATAACAACAGCGGACGCCGTTGTTAGACTCGCATCAACACCGCGCCCCAGGTAAAGCCCCCGCCGAATGCTTCCATCAGAATTAGCTGACCGGGCTTAACACGTCCATCCCGCCGACCAACATCCAACGCCATCGGCACGGATGCAGCGGAAGTGTTGCCATGATCCTGTACGGTCAGGATAACTTTCTCCATCGGTATTCCGAGCCGCTTCGCCGTTGCCTTGATGATGCGAATATTTGCCTGATGTGGAATTAGCCAGTCGAGTTCATCTTGCGCAATGCCGGCTTTCTCCAAGACTGCGGTCGCAACATTGCCCAAGGTCTTTACGGCAACCTTAAAGACGTCGCTGCCACTCATCATGATTGACGCTTCATCGGTACCCGCTTTGTGCAAATCCTTCGACGCACCGACCGGGTAATACAGCAGATCTTTATATTGACCATCAGCACCCAGATGGGTCGCAATAATTCCAGGTTCGTCCGAGGCCTTCACGATAACCGCACCAGCGCCGTCCCCAAACAGCACGCAGGTATTGCGATCAGTCCAGTCAACCAGCTTGGTAATACACTCAGCGCCAATCACCAACGCGCATTTCGATTCGCCGGCCTTAATAAATTTGTCGGCTGTCGTTAGCGCATAAATGAAACTCGTGCATGCGGCTTCCATGCCAATCGCCGGGCATGCTGGAATACCCAACGCATGCTGCACCAGCGTCGCACAGTTCGGGAAAATCAAATCCGGCGAAGTCGTACCAACCAGAACCATGTCTATTTCGCTTACGTCGACACCAGCCTCTTCAATCGCAATTTTAGCGGCCGCAATACACATATCAGAGGTCGTCTGATCAGGAGCAACCTGATGACGTCGTTCGACGCCCGTGCGAGTACGTATCCATTCATCCGAGGTGTCGACAATTTTCTCAAGGTCAAAATTCGTCAGAACTTTCTCGGGGAGATAACGGCCAGTCCCGGCTAATTTTGTGTAGATCACGCCACCTCCTGCTGCAACAACTTTCCGATCTGCGTCGGCACCTCATTCTTAACTTCGACAACTGCCGTATCTATCGCATGCTGAAATGCATACGAGTCAGCACTGCCGTGACTCTTAATAACAATACCATTAAGGCCAACCAGAGTCGCTCCGTTGTAGTTACGCGAATCCATTTCGACCGCGAGACTTTTGAGAACAGGACGAGCAATAATCGCCTGTAGTTTTGACAGCCAGTTCCTGGTGAATGCACGTCGCAGATAATGCGATGCCAGACCCACTGTTCCTTCCACCGTCTTGAGCGCAACATTGCCGGTAAAACCATCGTCACCGACGACACCGATCTTCCCGGAAAATAATTCGCTACCTTCGATGAAGCCGACGTAATTGAGACTGCTGGCAGCGAGCATGGCCGCAGCATCTTTGACAGTGCCGTTCCCTTTCGTGTCTTCTGCACCAATATTCAGCAAGGCAATTCTGGGTGACTCAATGCCAGTGATATCGGTAGTTACGATTGAACCCATTACTGCAAACTGGAACAAGTGTTCTGCAGTGCACTGCGCGTTCGCACCAAGGTCCAGCATATGCAATGTCCCGCCAATTGCGGGAAGCTCGGTGATGATTGCGGGACGATCAATGCCGGGCAACATCTTCAACACGTATTTGGCTGTTGCCATTAGCGCGCCGGTATTGCCGGCACTCACACATGCCTCTGCGCTACCGTCTTTGACCAAATTGATTGCCACTCGCATCGAAGAGTCTTTCTTCTTGCGTAATGCGTCGACCGGCGACTCCGACATTTCGACGACTTCACTTGTGTGAACAATCGATAGACGTGGTTGATCACCAACAATGCGAGTAACGAGGTCTCGCAATTCCGCTTCGTCCCCGACCAAAATCAATTCAAGCGCAGTGTGCTTGTTCAGCGTTGCATTTGCGGCGCGTACGACAACCTCAGCGCCGAGGTCGCCGCTCATTGTATCCAGGGATATTATTGACTTTGTGGCCACAAACAGCAGGTCGCTTCTCTTAAGACCTGTTTAGCTTGGGTGTTTAGTCTTCGTCGTCTTCTTGGACTTCTGGCTGCGCGACAACCTGTACGCCGCGGTAGAAGCCATCCGGGGTTACCCGATGTCGCAGATGAGTCTCACCAGACATCGGATCAACAGACACTGATGGTTTCTTCAACTTGTCATGTACACGACGTGCGCCACGCGTTGCTGGGGTCCTGCGACTTTTTTGAACAGCCATTTTTATCTCCTTAAACAATGCTGCGCGAGCAGCATCATCAAATCTAGTTTTCCTGTTTCATTTGCGCTTTCAAACTCGCAAATGGCATTGTCATTTTTCTCTCGGCTTCGCGAGGCGCTTCTTTTGCCACACAATTCGCATCACCGTCGTGCATCGTCACTAACGGTATCGCCATGATCAATGCCTCCTCCACGAGCTCTGCGGGACACAAATCATCACCGTCCAGCTCCCAGACTTCAAATTTTTCGCCATCTTTTTCAATGGCCGTTTCGCTGCCAAACAACAATCGTAGCCGTGCTGCAAGCGGTAATGCCAGCGGCAGCAAACACCTCTGACAGACCGCGTCTATCGTAGCAGTCACCTGCCCGTCAAGCGCCGCAACCTTGCCATCTGCATCGATAAACCCAAAGCCCAATTGGCCTGCGACTTCGCGGTCGCGCCAGCCAGGCGGAATTTTATCAGGATCCAGCGCAGCAAGATCCGCAGTCACGACCTCAATCAAGTGTCTGAAATCGTCTATTTTACTAGAAATTTCAATGACTTGGCCGTTTGCCGCAAATTCCTGCGGAGTACGCCGTTCTTGCAGCGGATTGCCCATGGCGCGCGCATCATAAGGACATGGGGCGCCGCTGTCAAAGCGCAGCCATTGGAAATTATCCGATTCCTGATTTAGACCGGTTAGACTTCCGCCAATACTTTCCAAGTTTTTGATTTCATGCAAAATCCTTCAGCTCCACCGATTTTTCTGGCGTCTTCGTCACAGTATCGTAGAGGCCTGCTGGATCGTTTCCTTGACGAATACGAGGCAATCTCGCCAAACGTCGACGAAACTAACGAAGACGGCCTGGAGCCGCAGGACCTTGCAAGCCATCTTGCTCGCAAGAAAGCCGAAGCCGTATCATCTAATGCCCGACAAGCACTGGTCATAGGCGCAGACCAGCTGGCAGTTCTGGAAGATCGAGTCCTCGGCAAGCCTGGCGACCACCCCAAAGCCGTTGAGCAATTGCTTGCCGCGTCCGGCAAGACAGTCACATTTCTTACCGCTGTGTGTATTCTCGATCCGGTTGGACGGACCCGGCATGAACATGTCGACAAGACCACGGTACGCTTTCGAAAGTTCGATCGCCGCCTGGCCGAGGTCTATTTGCGCCACGACGAACCCTACGACTGTGCCGGCAGCTTCAAGATTGAAGGCGCCGGATTTGTGCTATTTGAGTCGGTAGATACCGATGACCCCACGGCCCTGATCGGCCTACCCATGATCTGGGTCGCCGACCGCCTGCTGCAATTGGGCTATCTTTTGCCCTGATTTCTGTTCTTCGCGAGTCGCTGCAGAAATTGCTCGAGATCATCAGCCAGTGGTGACGTGAAATGGTGTTCGTTGCCGCTGTTATCCGGAAACGCGATCGATTGCGCGTGCAGAAATAATCGTTTCAAACCCAGCTTCTTCGCCGCCTTATTCGCCTCTCCTTCGCCATAACGCTCATCGCCAAGTAAGGGATGATCATAGTGTTCGAGATGCACCCGAATCTGGTGCGTACGCCCAGTCAACGGGGAGCATTGCAGCAGACTGTATTTGCCGTGTTTGCGTGATAATTGCACTTGCGTTTGGGCAGGCTTGCCTTCGCGACTCACGATGACATGGCGTTCGCCGCCCTGCCGATTCTGTACCAACAATGGCTCATCAATGAGTTGTTCGCCCAACTGCCAGTCACCCACCGCCAGGCCGAGGTAATTCTTCTCAACCTTGCCTTCGCGAAATCGCTCATGTAACTCACGTAGAGCGCTGCGTCGTTTTGCCAATACGAGACATCCAGAGGTTTCACGATCCAGCCGATGTGCGAGCGACAAGTCCTTGAGGTCCGGGCGGGCGTGCCGCAGCATTTCTATAACACCGTGGCTGATGCCGCTGCCGCCGTGAACAGCGATGCCCGACGGCTTATCGATCACCAATAGCCGCTTATCCTCGAACAGCACCCTATCGGCGACGGCCGCGGCCTGTTTATCGCTCGGCGGCCCACCCTCCTCTCGAATCCGGGCAGGCGGTATCCGCACCTCATCACCCTCGGCAAGCTTGTATTCCGCACGCACCCGGCCACTGTTCACACGGACCTCTCCGCGCCTGAGAATTCGGTAAATTCGGCCTTTTGGGACCCCCGGCAGCTCGCGCCGCAGGAAGTTATCGATACGCTGCCCGGCCTGTTCGGCGTCGATGAGAACCTTGCGAACCCGAGTGCGCTGGCCGTCCTGGTCCTTGGGATTTTGCTGCATGATCAATAGCTTGATGGAATGAGGGGGTGTGTTATATTAGTCCGCAGTGAGGCCCAATCTAATGATTCGGTACCCACAAGGCCTACGCGGCAACCACTTCTGGACTGACTGCGTCGGTATTAAACACTATTTATAGATTTATTTTTTGGCTTCGCGATGCGAGGCCGACCTGGACGGCAGCGAGCTTAGATTATCAGCGAGCGCCAAAGCGGCCCAGCCGCAGGGAATACATGCTGAATTTTTTACGGGATCTGATGCAATGGAGTCAGGCCCGATTCAAATTTCTCGACCACGAAGATGGCGCCATCTTGCGCCAGCTGTTGCTGTGTGAACCCCCCTGTGCACGACCCCTGGCACTTCGCCCCGCTCCACTGCCCTCCCTCACTTATCAAGTAGGGCATCATGAAAAGAATGTTAATCAATGCAACTCAAG
>PVMS01073701.1_pt1 | contig 11306 bp, 16 predicted proteins | sample 1853461 | NCBI WGS metagenome assembly PVMS01 (sample SAMN08582032, study PRJNA380276) | Marine sediment metagenome, whole genome shotgun sequencing project. | isolation source: ocean sediment barecode stripped | collected 2017
ATTAAGTTGAGACAGATCACTTTCCAATCTGCGCGCGTCATTGGTATCACTCATGCGCTGAACAATTAAATCCGCATCTCCTGTAGCAATGTCGTAACCAGCGCGGCGCACACGCTGGATCACATCATCTAATGTCACCAGGTTGGGATCATATTCCACCGTCGCCCTTTCAGATGAAAGATTGACAGCTGCCTGGCTTACCCCATCAACTTTTTTGATGTTTCGTTCAACGGTAGCCACGCAGTTTGCGCATGTCATACCAGTTATTGGGAGGGTTAATTGCATTTCCCCAGGCATTAAAAATCTCCTCTGAGAATTATCTCTAAATCGAGTCTTCCGACCACCTACGCCCCATTAATCCAAGAATACTGGATTAGCTGTAGCGCAATCTGGTGCGGAATACTCCATTTATATTAATTTGACAAGTTTCAGGGCAGGCTATCCCGCCACCGGGTAGTCGATTTCAGCGAGTAAATCCCTGATGCCCGTTTCAGTGGCTGGGGGTTCATATGTGATCGTAGCCTGTTTCATATCCAGATCAGCGACCACACTCTTGACGCCTTCAAGATCGCTTACCTCCATAGTGACGGTATGTACACAGTGATTGCAAGATATATTCGGAATACTATAGGTGACTGTTGTCATTATTCTTATCTCCTCGTTGAAAAACCTATGATAGGAATTTTTAATTTTTGGTCGAAGCTACGAAGACTTCACTGATCTCTTGGAGAACGCGCTCGCGGTCCTCAGGATCGTCTCCTCGTACGGCGGTAATCAGGCAGGAATTGAGATGGTTTTCCAAGATTAATGAGCTGACCTTATTCAAGGCCGCCTGTACTGCCTGGATTTGGCGGATAACATCGATACAATAAGCATCTTCTTCCACCATTCGTTCGATCCCGCGCACATGTCCTTCAATAATCTTCAAACGGCGTAGGGTACTATCATCATCTTTCATCTCCAACTCCTATCCCCCCCTGGGGGGGTGGGGGCATACATATAATATCTGACAAACCGCCCTTTGTCAAGAGCAACCAAGCTATGATGGTAAATTTGTTCGTTGACAAGGAGAGGATTAACGGTAATTGGATGGAATTTGAACCTCGGCTGAGGAGGTTTTATACCAGAATTTTGTAACCGCTCATACTGCTGATAGACAATGTTCTTATCAAAGGAAAGGTGTTAAAATTTATCACACATGCCAATGAATACATTATTATGAAATCATTCGGAATGATCATCAGACCTTATCAAGATCAAGACTGGCCCTTCGTTTGGACGATCATCAAGCCAGTATTCCGAGCCGGGGAGACCTACGCCTTTTCCCCCGATATTACCGAAGCGGAGGCACGCCTAGTCTGGATAGAGAAACCAAAGATCACATTTGTAGCTATCGGGGGAGACGACGACATAGTAGGCACTTATTACATCAAACCAAACCAACCCACCCTGGGTGCACATGTCTGCAACTGCGGTTATATCGTCGCCGAAAAGGCTCAAGGGCGAGGGATTGCCTCCTCGATGTGTGAACATTCGCAGCGCGAGGCGGCAACCCGAGGTTATCGAGCGATGCAGTACAACCTGGTAGTTTCCACGAACGAAGGGGCGATCCACCTCTGGAAGAAACACGGATTTGAGATCATCGGAACGCTGCCAAAGGCTTTCCGTCATGCACGACTTGGATATGTGGACGCATTCGTGATGTACAAGCAGCTTGTTTCAATTTCAGAAAATTAATGCAATCGGCTGTCAGCGTGCTCAAATCGCAACGGCGAACCTTGTATCAGTAAATGAAAATGGCTCAGGATATTCGCAGAAATCGATCTCTACCCATCCAGAGCCAATGCAATTCAAAGTTCTGAAAATCTTATTGGGAAAGCACGTCCTCGAAAGCAGCTACCATCTCATCCCTGGATGGAGCACCAACCCATTGGTACAAAACCTGTCCATCCCCACCGAGAATAAAGACCTGTGGTTGGTAACGGAAACCCAATATATTCTCGAAGGCGTCATTCGCGGGATTATCGATATCCAGGTATACAAAATTGATGCGGTCGTAATATTCAAACTCTAACCCATGCACGATGGGCGCAAAACCCCGGCAGCGCGGTCACCAGAAAGCAAAGAATTCAACCAGCTGTATATCTCCAGATGCAAGACTAACCGTTGACGGATTAGTGGCTTGCATCTCAGTCTTGAGCGCAGGAACAGTCGCGGCCAAGCCTTCCTCTATACTCGGATACCCTGAGGTGGGTGAGGTTGGTTCTGGATCTTGGAATTCGGGAGATGGATAGCCATCCTGTAATTGAGGTTCCGGGTATCCTGATTCGCTAACTGTCGGTAAAGCAGTACTCGTCGTTGTCGGTAAGACTACTTGAGGAATGATCTGGGGTGCCTGGGTGGGCTGTTCTACTTGCGTTTCAGTTCCATTAGGAGCAGAACCCCCATTGCAAGCAGATAGGAGAAATACTCCAGCGATCCCGATAAGAAACTTCAATGTTAGGCTTGATGCGTACTTGCTCATTCCTTCTTCACTCCTGTAGATTTGAATGTTTTCCATAGTATCACAATCATGGCACCCAAACTATTAAATAATGATTAAGCCCACTTCATTTGCTGATTGGTTAGAATGAATAATTATTAATAGAACTGATTATCGCTTGACACCCCTGTCCATCCTTGTTTACACTTACAAACTCATCTCACTTAGGATGGTATAAAAGGTCGCAACTTTTGATGCAAAATATTAGAAAAGTCTGGATCGGGATCTTCATATTCGTCTTAATCGCTGGGGTAGCTTGGATTTGGTTTAGTGCCGCGCCTGCCGGTGCTACTACCCAAGGGCATATCCCTGCCCCACGACAGGGTTTCCTGGCTCCGGACTTTAATTTGTCCACGTTTGGGGGAGATACCTTCACACTATCTGAACTACGTGGTAAACCAGTCTTAATCAATTTCTGGGCAAGTTGGTGCCCGCCTTGTCGGACAGAAATGCCGGCGATCCAAAATGTTTATGATGAATACAAAGACCAGGGTTTTATTGTTCTAGCGGTGAACACCACCTATCAGGATAATCTTGGTGATGCGATCACTTTCGCCCAGATTCGTAAATTAACTTTTCCGATACTGCTAGACCGCGATCGTGAAGCAGCGAATCTCTACGAGGTTCGCGCGCTCCCAACTACCTATTTCGTGGATGCAAATGGGATCATTCAAGAGGTAGTAGTTGGTGGACCAATGTCGGAAACTCTGCTGCAAATCCGGGCAGAACAGCTTCTCGAAGGGATTCCTTGATGTTCCCCATTCTCCAAATCGGCCCCTTGGCGATCCAGGTTCCAGGTTTGGTCATTATTGCCGGACTCTGGTTAGGGTTGACCCTCTCAGAACACAGAGCGAAGAAACACGGTGAAAATCCAAGTGTGCTCTATAATTTAGTATTCATCGCTATCATCTCAGGGATTGTTGGAGCTCGATTAGCATATGCACTTTCCTATCCGGATGCCTTTGCAGAAAACCCATCCAGCTTGCTTTCGATCAATCTTGGATTATTCGATCCATTTGCTGGGGCTCTCGTCGCAGCAGGAGCGATATTAATTTACGGAGTTCGTAAGCAGCTGCCGCTCTGGAAAACACTGGATTCTATAACACCTTTACTGGCGGTTTTAGCAATTGCTGTGGGATTATCGCACCTTGCCTCAGGGAGTTCATTTGGTGCACCAACCGAGGTCCCATGGGGTATCCATTTATGGGGAACTATCCGTCACCCAACTCAGATTTACGAAATTGTATTTGCAACGCTGATATTATTCGTGATCATAGGTATTGATTCTACGGAATGGGGACAATTGCCAGGAGTGCTATTCCTGACATTTCTCTCTTTATCTGCAGCCTCCCGGCTGCTCATCGAAACATTTCGAGGAGACAGCATGCTGATCGGTGATGGATTCCGGATCGCCCAAATAGTGTCTTGGGTGATATTGGCTTGCTGCCTGGTGTTGATCGGCAGGCGGATCCAACCCAGAGAGACTAGAAATGTTTCCGCTGATTTTTCACCATCGAACAAATGAAATATTGCAATATAATGGGGATCCAATAATCAACCTACAATCGAGTAAGCCCTGAATGGGGTCACTCTCATCTCAAAATAAGGAGGGATGATGTCAGGCGAAATCGGATTTGAAATTCAAATGAATTACCCATATGAAGACGTGTTGGAAAGAACTAAAGAAGCCCTTAAGAAAGAAGGATTTGGTGTGCTAACTTCCATCGACGTGCAAACTACGTTGAAGGAAAAACTTGATATTGATTTTCGACCTTACACCATTTTAGGTGCATGTAATCCCCCTCTTGCCCATAGGGCGCTCGATCAAGATGCGGTCACCGGATTGCTCCTACCCTGCAACGTGACCGTTGAGGAGAATGATGAGACATCTTCGATAGTGCGTATCGCCAACCCGGAAGTCATTTTCACAGTTGGTTCACTCGAAGAGAATTCAGAATTAATGGAAGTGGCTCGCGAAGCGCGCGAACGACTTGAACGAGTGGCTGAATCTCTGGCGACAGCATGACATTACAGGGAAAAACAGTTCTTATCACCGGAGCAGGGGTGCGCCTCGGTCGGGCGATGGCATTGGCTATCGCTCAGGATGGCGGACAGGTAATACTTCACTATAATCGCTCTCGCAAACCCGCTGAAGAGACTCTTTCCGAGATCGAAACGATTGGCAGCACTGCCCACCTCTTGCAGTTCGATCTCGGAGATTCCAGAAATGTAGGACAATTGATTACAAAGGCACACAGCATTGCTCCTTTGTATGCCTTGGTGAACAGTGCCGCGATGTTTGAACCATTGAACGTTCAAACGACTTCACTGGATGCCTGGGAGCAGCACTTGAGAGTCAATCTAACGGCTCCTTTTTTGCTCAGCCAATCTTTCGCTGCGAGCAAAGAAGGGAGTGTGATTGGCCGGATAATCAATATCCTTGATTGGCGCGCCTTACGACCTGGGAGCGATCATTTCCCCTACACAATCAGCAAAGCTGGACTGGCAGCACTAACTAAATCATTGGCAGTATCATTAGCACCAGACGTAATTGTGAATGGCCTAGCCTTTGGTGCAATATTACCCCCCAGTGATGGAGCTGCTACAGATAAGATTATAGAGAATGTACCGGCAGGACGTTGGGCATATTTAGAAGAAGTGGAACAAGCATTACTCTTCTTACTCAATGGTCCCACTTATATCACCGGTGAAATACTTCATCTGGATGGGGGTCGTCATCTAATTTAATCACTTTAATCTTTTGAGGAGAAGTTAATGGATCAAGTCATAATTAAAGATTTACTCGTGCGTGGGATTATCGGTATCAACGATTGGGAACGAGAAAAACCACAAGATATTCTGATCAACATCACAGTCTTTGCCGATCTCCGCAAAGCTGGAGAAACTGATGATATTGCAAACAGTATCAATTATCGAACAATAGCTAAAAAAGCTCAGAACAGGGCAGAAACGGCTCAACGCTTGACTGTTGAAGCGTTGGCGGAGGACATCGCGAAGTTGTGCCTGGAGGAACCAGGCGTTAGGAAAGCTTGTGTTCGAGTGGAAAAACCTAATGCAGTTCGATTTGCTCGTTCAGTAGGGGTAGAAGTTGAGCGAACCAGAGCAGACTGAAGGACACCAAGTCATTATTGGTCTCGGATCTAATATTTCGCCAAATCATAATTTGCCGAAAGCTTATAAATTGCTCGATCGATCTATTTCAATACTGCAAGTTTCGAGCGTTTGGCAAACTCGAGCAATTGGATCTGAAGGACCAGATTTTCTCAATGCAGCAGTTCTTGCTGTCACTCCATTATCCATCGCTGAATTGAGAACACAGATACTACGGCCGATCGAAAATACTTTAACTAGAGTGCGGACCGTAGATCAGAATGCACCACGCACGATTGATTTAGATGTATTAATCTTTGATGGTGAATTAATCGATCCCAAGTTTTGGGACTTTGCTCATATGAGCGTTCCTGTTGCAGAACTCATACCAGATTATGCGAACAAACTCACCGGTAAGACACTCGATTCACATGTTGACAAATTGATCAAATCACCGCTCATAATTAAATCAAAATTAGAACTTCATCGGCCCAGCACCGCGGGAGATATTGTCTAGGAATTCTTGGCGAGTTGCTATACTCGACATAAAAGCACCCAACATTGCAGAAGTCGTCATTCTTGCCTCGTGTTTCTGCACACCTCTCATCATCGCACAAAGATGAATCCCTTCAACAACGACGGCAACGCCATGTGGATCTAGAAGCTCTTCTATGAACTCAGCGATCTGACGAGTCATCCTCTCTTGTAGTTGTAATCGACGAGAAAACAAATCCACAATCCGAGGTATCTTGGATAAACCGATCACTTTCCCTTTAGGGAAATATGCAACATGTGCCTTTCCCATGAATGGCAGCAAGTGGTGTTCGCACAAGCTGTAGAATTCAATATCCCGGACAAGAACCATTTCATCATAAGTTACCTCAAACAATGCATCATTGACCAAGGACACAGGATCAGTCCGATATCCCGCCAGGAGCTCTGAATACATTTGTGAGACCCTCCTGGGAGTACGTTCCAAACCCGGACGCGAGACATCCTCACCAACCGCCTGCAGCAAGATTTGGGTAGCCTTTTCAATTGATGCCTCGTCAATTTCCGTCTCCAGAAAAAGATCCGAAATTTGTTGCAACTTTTGACGATCATCTTTATCCATTGAGGAACTCCTTAGAATTATTCGTGGTTAGTGTAACCTTATTGTCCTTACAAGTCAAATTTCATCTCATCCAAGCAAATCACCACGATTAATCGGATGAAAATACACAAAAAAGGCGGAATGCGCGCATTCCGCCTTTTTCCATATGCCAGGCTCTGGAATTTATCCAATTTCTGGTTCAATTAGCCCGTATGTACCATCTCTCCGCCGGTAAAGGACATTAATAGATTCTGTGATTGCATTATAGAATACGAAGAAATCTTCATGACCTAATAGACTCATCTGTTCAATGGCTTCTGATTCATCCATCGGTGAAACAGTGAAATGCTTTCGGCGAACGACGATAGGTTCTTCTTCCTCTTCAAAACTTTCTGGTAAAGGAACGACCTCAGCAGCAGATCTCCCATCCCCTCTTCTACGATTACGCTTACCTTTATACCGTTCAATTCGGCGCTGCATTTTATCGAGCGCTGTATCTAAAGCCGCATAGATATCATCTGCCCGCTCCTCGGAACGTAGGATGAACCCTTTACCACGGATTGTCAATTGCGCAACTTGGCGATCGGAGGCACTGCGTGCAGATTTCGCATAAGCCAGATCCACATGGGCTTCATCTATATCATTCAAGTAGCGGTCAAGCTTGGAAACTTTCTTGATCACATAATCTTCCAGCCGATCTGTCACTTCCATGTTCCTACCAGTAATATCAATTTGAAAAGTCATTGATGATCCTCCTCGAGTTTAGTAATAGTTATTGATATCCCCAATGAATTCATATTGCCCTGGTAAGCGTTACCCCATATACCTTCTCGGCTCCAGCCTTCTTCAACGCTTCCCCGCATGCATCCATTGTTGCACTGCTTGTGGCAACATCATCTACAACCAGCACATTGTGATTAGCAATCAGATCTGGATTTCCATGAAAGGCATTTTTAACGTTTGTGCGCCTTTGATTATAAGAAAGACCTACCTGGGACCGTGTCTCTCGAATCCTGGTCAATCCATTAGAATTGTATCGCAATCCTGTTCTCAGAGCTATTGGTCGGGCAATCAAGATAGCTTGATTATATCCACGCTCTCTCAGTCGTGCAACCCCTAATGGAACCGGTACCACGAGGTTAATATCCCAACCAATATCATCGACCAATTCAACTAAAGGTTCCGCTAAAATCACACCAAGGCTGATATCGTGCCTGTATTTTAAGCGCAGAATCGCTTCACGAACTGGGCCTTCATGCAAAGCCCATGAGCGTAAATAATTAAAGTGTTGAGTTTTTGATGAACAACGATGACATAATTCATATACCCCCATCGGCCGACCGCAAATCTCACAAATCGGCGGCTTTATCTCTTTTGTTTGGGTACTGCAATTATCACACCAATGCACACCGCGTTGATCACACCCGGCACAAATTGGTGGGAAGAGCAGATCTAGGCTGCTCCACAACCACCGATATAGGTGATACACCGGACGAACCGGCTTGGGCATGAATACTCACCGTTGGTATTAGAATCCGAGGATTCCGCTCAATGCAGATTGCATCAACATCAGGACCGCGGGTGTCATCAAGACGATGCAGATGGAAGGGAAAATCAGTAACGCCATCGGGATCAGCATTTTTATCGGAGCTTTATGGGCTTGCTCCTCAGCTAATTGACGACGTTTTATCCGCATTTGATCAGCCTGGATGCGTAGCACTTTTGCCAGACTAACACCGAGCTGCTCGCTTTGGATAACTGCAGCTATGAAACTAGTCATTTCCGGCACACCCAGGCGGTCAGCCATGTCCTTCAATGCATCTCTGCGTAATTTCCCCAATTGTATCTCACGAATCACTCTTCCGAAAGCTCTCCCCACCTCATTGTCCCATTTCTCATACACTTTCGCCATTGCGCCATCGAAACCCAACCCAGCTTCAACACAGATGGTCAACAGGTCCAAGGCATCCGGCATGGCCTTACGAACATCTGTCTGCCGCTTGCTGATGCGTCCTCCCAACCATAGCTCCGGTAGAAAAAATCCCATTGCTGCAGCAGGGATTCCGATCATCAATCCTCTGCCTTCTAAAAAGCTACCTTCAGGAGCAATAGTTGCCACGAAGAATAGAACGGCACCTAACGATAAACCGACCACTCGTAATGCCCAGAACATTGTTGGATCAAGGCCTCCGGGATTCCCGGCCATCTCCAACTTATGGGCAGTTTGCTGGATGGCATTCTGAGGTGTAAAGCGTAAAACAAGACCACCTAATTTCCTCGCAATGGGAAATATGATCCGCTCAGTTAGGGGTTGAGAAAGTTCGATCTCCTCCAGGTCAGTAATCTCCCCTCTGGCGGCATATTCTGCCAATCGATCAAACAATGGATCAACATCGCGTGTATCCCGTATCCCAACAATAATTAATACCACCGCGGTAATGACAATAACAGCGACAATGATTGCTACCCATAACATGGTTAATCCTCCTGAAACCAATCAGATTACACGTCGATGGCAGAGATCTTGGTCATGACAATGTATCCTCCGAAAATCATCAAGCCGCCAAATATCAACGCTGGAATGCCTATCATCCGGGAACTAGGCTCAAAAAACATCATCATATACGGGCGGTTCATGAAATACAAAGCCACTGCGATCAATATAGGCATACTGGATAAAAATCGTCCCGAGTAAACAACTTGGGAGGTTAGCACGCGGATTTCGCCTTTAATGCGAACGCGTTCTCTGATGGTGTGTGAGATCGTGTCGAGAATCTCTGCTAAATTTCCACCTACTTCGCGCTGCACGTTCATGGCTGTGATGGTTAGATCGAGATCCTCACTCGGGATACGACGTAACAGGTTTTCCATCGCTCTTTCGATCGGCAATCCAATCTGGATCTCTTGGACCACGCGCCTGAATTCGTCCGAGATCGGTGGAGGCAACTCCTTACTCACTGCTTCCATCGCCTGCATCATAGAAAATCCAGCCCGCAACCCATTGACCACTAAATTGAGCATATCCGGTAATTGCTCGCTGAATCTGATCAGCCGCTTTCCTTGCTGCTGGCGAACATAATAGCGAGGTAAGAAAACTCCGACAAGAACTCCGATTAGAGCAATCAAGATATTGCGCCCGCCAAAAAACCAGGCGACGAAACCTACTCCGATTCCAATAATGACCATCAAGGATATATATTCAGCGGGTTTGAGCTTCAGATCTGCACGCGCTAGATCACGTGCAATCTTGCTCCCATAAGATGATTTTTCGACTTTGGTGTTCAGCCAATCACCGACTGGTGATGATTTATCATCACCAGTCGTTTCTATTTCAGGTTCCTCGAAGAATGGACCAAGTCGTTCCTCAACCAGTGAGCGCTCACCTCTGATTGAGATGACAGCACCAATCATCAAAACGAAGAATACCAATCCACCACCAATAAGCAAGATGTATGTCATCATCGAAAGCTCTCTCCTATAATCATCGCCTGCGATTTATTCCAAACGTCGATGCAGGAAGGTGAATACCTGAACTCTCAAACTTATTCATAAACTTGGGCCGCAATCCAGTCGGACGGAACCTACCAATCACCCGCTCATCTTCAAAACCGGTCTGTTCAAAGACGAAGATATCTGTCATGGTGATCACATCGCCTTCCATACCGGATACTTCAGTGATTTGTACTACTTTGCGGTTACCATCGCGCATCCTTTCCTGGTGAACAATGAGGTCGATAGCAGAGGCGACCTGTTCACGGATCGCTCGTATTGGCAGATCCATGCCGGACATCAACACCATGGTTTCGATACGGGCTAATGAGTCGCGCGGGCTGTTGGAGTGAGCAGTCGTCATCGAACCATCATGACCGGTATTCATCGCTTGAAGCATATCCAGGGCGGCTTCATCGCGAATCTCACCTACGATAATCCGGTCTGGGCGCATACGCAATGCGTTGATTACCATCTGGCGGATTGTCACCTCTCCACGACCTTCAATATTTGGCGGACGAGATTCAAGTGTGACGACATGATCCTGCCTGAGCTGCAATTCGGCAGCATTTTCAATGGTCACGATACGTTCATCCTCCGGGATGAACTGCGATATTACGTTCAATAAGGTCGTCTTACCTGAACCAGTGCCTCCTGAAATAACAATATTTAACTTAGCTAAAACACAAGCACGTAGAAATTCAATGATCTCTGGAGTCAGGGTGTCAAATTCAATCAGCTGTTCAAGTGAGATGGGATTCTTGGCAAATTTACGAATCGTTAATACTGGTCCAACGAGTGAGATCGGCGGAATGATTGCGTTCACACGCGAGCCATCAGGCAAACGGGCATCCACATATGGACTTGATTCGTCAATACGTCTCCCCAGTGGGGCAACAATACGGTCAATGATGCGCATAACATGGTCATCGCTTTCGAAAGATATCGGCATGCGCAGGATCTTCCCCGCTCGCTCAATATAGATGTTCTTAGCACCATTCACCATGATCTCAGTTATCGTCTCATCCTCAAGCAGTGGCTGCAAAGGTCCAAAACCCAAGATTTCTGCCG
>PVMS01145572.1_pt1 | contig 11304 bp, 11 predicted proteins | sample 1853461 | NCBI WGS metagenome assembly PVMS01 (sample SAMN08582032, study PRJNA380276) | Marine sediment metagenome, whole genome shotgun sequencing project. | isolation source: ocean sediment barecode stripped | collected 2017
CCGCGATTTCTAACAGACGACTACGCCAGTTTCCCGCTACAATACGCAGCCGTCCGGGCTGCGTTTTATTTTCAGCGTTTCGCTTTGCCAATTGACACATCCTTAACATCGCCAGTGTAGGCGATTCATCAGCCACAGGTGGATTTTAGTAACCGATGTTCGGAAAAAAAGAAAAGGCAAAGGATAAGCCTGCTCAGAACGGCGGTTTCATCAAGAAACTCCGCGCGCGGCTGAACAAGGGCGACAGCTGGCTAAGCTACGACCTCGCGAAGCTTGCTCCTGGCGGAACCATTGATGACGACGTGCTTGAGGAACTCGAGTCGCTGCTGGTGATGGCGGATGTCGGCATCACGACGACTGAACGGATTATCGCAGATCTTCAGAGCAGCCTCGCGCGCAAGGAGCTCAAGGATGTCGCGGCGTTAAAAGAAGGCCTGCGTCAGTCATTGCTGTCTATCTTGCGGCCAGTAGCCAAGCCTTTGCTCATCGAGAAAACAGACCGGCCGTTCGTCATTTTAATGGTCGGAGTAAACGGTGCTGGCAAGACGACTACCATTGGCAAGTTGGCGCGACGCCTCAAGCATGATGGCTTGTCCGTTATGCTCGCAGCCGGTGATACGTTTCGCGCCGCCGCAGTTGAACAGTTGCAAGCATGGGGCGAGCGCAACGATGTACCTGTGATCTCACAGCATTCAGGTGCCGATCCGGCAGCCGTGATTTTCGACGCCTGGGAGGCCGCACGTGCGCGCAGTATCGACGTACTACTCGCCGACACAGCAGGACGCCTGCAGAACCAGCAGGGGCTTATGGATGAGCTGATCAAGGTGAAGCGGGTAGCAGCGCGCAACGACTCAACGGCACCGCAAGAGATCATGTTGGTTCTGGATGCGAGTCAGGGGCAGAATGCGCTCGTGCAGGCTGAGAAATTTCACGAGGCGCTGGGCCTCACTGGCATAACCGTAACCAAGTTGGACGGCAGCGCGAAGGGTGGCATTCTGTTCGCTATTGCGCATCAACTACAGGTCCCGGTACGTTTCATCGGCATCGGTGAGTCGGCCGAGGATATGCAGCCTTTTGACGCCGACGAATTTGTTGATGCTTTGCTGGCCGACATGGAATAGACATGATCCAACTTGAGGAGGTTACCAAGCGATTTCCTGGCGGACAGGAAGCGCTTTCCGGACTGAGCCTTTCAGTCGAGAAAGGTGAGATGGTATTTGTCACTGGCCATTCGGGCGCCGGTAAGAGCACCCTGCTCAGGCTAATTGCACTGATCGATCGTCCAACCGACGGACAAGTCATCGTAGATGGGCAAAACACGCGACGTGTGAAGCGTCGCAAGATCCCTGCCTATCGTCGCCAGATCGGCATGGTGTTCCAGGATCACAAGCTGCTGTACGACCGCACCGTTTTCGACAACGTTGCTTTGCCGCTCGTTATTGCCGGCATGAGTTACAAGGAAGCGGGACGTCGTGTTCGACCGGCTCTGGAGCACGTAGATTTACTGCACAAGGAGAAGCGAAACCCTGCGACTCTTTCAGCAGGGGAGCAACAACGCGTCGGCATCGCCCGCGCGGTAGTGTCGCGACCTAAACTGCTTATTGCCGATGAACCCACTGGCAACCTTGATCCCGATCTGTCGCTGGAAGTCATGCGTATGTTTCGGCGCTTCAATGAGGTTGGTGTGACGCTGTTGATAGCCAGTCATGATATAGCGCTTATCGACAAACTCGGATGCCGCCGTATTGAGTTGGACGGTGGCAAGCTCGCGCAAGCGGCCGATGAATCAGAGATGTGGGAATGACAGCCTGGCTCACGCGACACGCGAGTACATCGGTCGGTTCGCTGGGTCGTTTGTTTCGCCAGCCATTCGCGAGCCTGATGATTGTGCTCGTTATTGCAGTGACGCTTGCCATTCCCGCCGCGCTCAATCTGGTGGTGAAGAATGCACAGTCGGTAAGCGCGGGATGGGACAACGCTCTCGATTTTTCGGTTTACTTACAACGCAGCGTCTCTGAAACAGATGCTTCCAATCTCGCCAGCCTCATTCAACAGCGCGCCGACGTTGAATCCGTTCACCTCATTACGGCGAGTGAAGCACTGGATGAATTTCGACAACGATCCGGTTTTGGCGAAGCGCTTGATCAACTGAGCGACAACCCATTGCCGCACACACTCGTAGTTCGACCCAGCGCGGGGAACAGCAGCCAGTTGATCGTTGTCTTACAGGAAGAGCTTGGAAATTTGCCAGAAGCGGATACGGTGCAGGTTGATACCGAGTGGGTGCAACGATTCCATGCGATCCTCGATATCCTGCGGCGCGCGATTGTCATTGGCGCATCTTTGCTCGGCGTCGCGATCGTTATCATCATCGGCAATACCATTCGCCTGGACATACAAAATCGTCGTGAAGAGATCGAGGTGACCAAACTCATCGGTGCGAGTAACGCCTTCGTGCGCCGACCGTTTCTGTGGTCCGGGTTTTGGTACGGCTTATGTGGTGGTCTGTTGGCCGTCGGCCTGGTGCACTATGGTCTGTATCTATTAGAGCAGCCGGTAGCCCGGCTGGCTGGCCTGTATCAAAGCGGGGTTGTCATTATGAGTCTCTCGGCTAGAGAGACTTTGACCGTAATTGGCATCGGAGTAGCGCTGGGACTGACCGGATCATGGTTTGCCGCAGCCCGCCATATGCGTCAAATTGAGCCTCGCTAGCCGTTTTATTCAACATAATGCTGTTCTTTTAATTCATACTAAATAACTGATTTGTATAGGCTTATAACCTATCAGTAGTGGGAACTTATCCTCTTTGTTAGCACTCTAACCCTTCGAGTGCTAAAATTGGCACCTGAAAAGGAGGACCACTATGACCAATGCAGTTTCCACATTAGCTCATGATGTCGCGCTGGCCGGACCTGTCGGCAGCCTGGATTCGTACATCCATGGAGTTGGCGCTATTCCTGTGCTCAGCAAGGAAGACGAGCAGGCACTATCGCGACGCTTCACGAACGATGAAGATCTCGATGCTGCACGTGAATTGGTCATGGCGCACTTGCGCTTCGTGGTACACATCGCGAAGGGCTACACCGGTTATGGCTTGCCGCTCAGTGATCTGATTCAGGAAGGCAATGTTGGTCTGATGAAAGCTGTAAAACGCTTTGATCCTGATTATGACGTGCGCCTCGTATCTTTCGCGGTGCATTGGATACGCGCCGAGATTCATGAGTTTGTTTTGAAGAATTGGCGCATCGTAAAAGTTGCGACGACCAAGGCGCAGCGAAAATTGTTTTTCAACTTGCGTAAGAACAAGAAGTCTCTTGCCTGGTTGTCACACGCAGAAACCCTGGCGGTTGCCGAAGATCTCGGTGTCACAGCGAAAGAAGTCACCGAAATGGAAAAGCGCCTGAGCGCGCGTGATGCGATCTTCGACCCTGCGCCTGGGGCAGATGACGAGCATTCCTTTACACCCGCTGCTTATCTTCCGAGTGAGAATGCAGACCCGGCTGTTCTGGTCGAAAAAACCGACTGGAATGACGACGCAACGTCGCGAATGGCTGAGGCGATGAAAGATCTTGATGAACGCAGCCAGGATATTCTACAAAGTCGTTGGTTGACCGAAAGCAAAATGACGTTGCACGAATTGGCTGACCGCTACGGTGTCTCTGCAGAACGAATTCGCCAGATTGAAGCGAACGCGATCAAGAAATTGCGGACTGCCATCGTGTAACGCGTGTAGGAGGGCCTTCAGGCCCGATCGGGGCTAAAGCCCCTCCTACTTGTAAGTCTTACCGCGGTAGTAGATCCAACCGCCGTCCTCTATGCCATGCGGGTCATGGTGCGTCCAATGCACCAGCCCGCCTAGCTCGTTCCATTCGTACATACCGCGAAATTTGATTCGATCGCCCATGCCGACCGGCACCCGCTGTGCGAGGTCGATATTGTGTGCGATCAACACTGTGTCTCGATTCGCCAGCTGCAGCACGATCCGCTGGTGTCGCGACCCGTCATTGTCGTCCGTCAATAGACGTCGAACAAACCCCGAATCCTCTATCCAGCTCCCACCATCCCGTTTTTGGTAACTATCATTGATTAGTTTGCTATCCGCTGGTCAGTGGAACCATCGTGATCTCGACACGTCGATTTGCCTGGCGACCTATATCCTGAGAGTTATCCGCCACCGGCATGCTTTCACCCAAACCAATAGTGATCAGTCGCTGACTCGAAATATTGCGCGACTGCAGATACTGCGAAACGGTACTGGAGCGGCGCTCCGACAAAGCTTGATTGTGCGCCTCGGAGCCAGTGCTGTCCGTATGACCTGCAACTTCGACAATCGTCTGATCGAATTCCCTGATCACCTTGCCAACTGATTTCAGTACCTCAAAGAAAGCCGGATTCAGATCCGAACTGTCTGTGGCGAAAGTGACGTTCCCCGGCATATTGAGCGTGATGTTATCGCCAATACGAGTAACGCTTACACCCGTACCCTCCAGCTCGGCGCGCAGTTCTGCTTCCTGTTTGTCCATGTAGTAGCCAACGGACCCTCCAGCGAGTGCACCGACGCCAGCTCCAATCAGAGCACGTTGTCGTCGGTCGACCGCATCGTCACCCGACGCTAGACCAACAACCGCACCGGCCGCGGCGCCAATCAGGGCACCTTTCGTCGCGTTACTCATTCCACTTTCGCCGCTATACGGGTCCAGGGTCTCGCAACCCGCCGCGATCGTCACAATGGCCGCGACCCCAATGGCAATCAATATTCTGCTTTTCATCTGCTTGCTCCCTATGCGCTGTCCCAGATTGCTATTTTGCCCGGGACACCTGAACGAATACTTAATACAATCAATTATGTTCAAGAAAGAGAAATGCAATGAGCGAAACTGAGGACTGGCTCTCACATTATGGGAAGTCACATGCCGAGCTGGCATCACCGCTGGCTTATTGGGTTGCCGTGCCGCTGGTGGTGCTCGGCACAGTGGGGCTGCTTTGGTCGCTACCGGTTCCAGATGCGTTTTACGATATTTCGCCGCTGGTTAATTGGGGCAGTTTGTTCCTGATGGCTGCAACGGTTTACTACTTCATTATCTCTGTACCGCTGGCGATCGGCATGTTGCCATTTGTCCTTGGTGTAGGGTCAATTCAGGTCTGGCTGGAAGCCTCACAGTACTCACCGTTGCGGGTCACCGCAGGCATTTTGATTGCCGGCATTGTCGGTCTGCTACTGGGTAGACGCCACGGACGCACGGCTGTGCTGGTCCTGCAGGATCTGCAGCTAATGATGATTGGACCTGCGTGGTTGCTGTCGGTACTGTACCGCCGCATAGGCATACCAATCTAAGAGAATTTCGCATGAGTTCCAGCAAAACCCCACTCAATCCGCTCGATTTGTTTAACGTCAGAGCCGAGCTGACCGATGAAGAGCGCATGGTGCAGGACAGCGTCGCACGCTACGTCGACGAGCAGGCAATCCCCGTTATGCGAGAGGCGTTCGAGCAACACCGTTTTCCGCGCGAGCTGATTTCCGAGGTCGCCGAACTCGGCCTGCTTGGCAGCTCGCTCGAAGGTTATGACTGCGCCGGCATGAACAGCATTTGCTACGGGCTTATCTGTCAGGAACTGGAGCGTGCCGACAGCGGTCTGCGCAGCTTTGTTTCCGTGCAAAGCAGTCTTGTCATGTTCCCTATACATGCTTACGGCTCGGAAGAGCAAAAGCAGCGCTGGTTGCCGGCAATGGCGAAGGGCGAGGCGATTGGTTGTTTTGGTCTTACCGAACCGCAAGGCGGATCGGATCCAAGCAACATGAAAACGCACGCAAAAAAGGATGGCGACGACTGGATTCTTAACGGCTCGAAGATGTGGATTACGAACGCCACCATCGCCGACGCGGCTGTTGTCTGGGCGAAAACGGATGACGGCGTAAAAGGTTTTCTCGTTGAGAAAGACATGCCAGGTTTCAGCACGCAGGAAATTGAGAACAAGTTTTCATTACGCGCTTCAGTCACCGGAGCATTGTTTTTTGACAATGTTCGCGTCCCCGCTACGAGCGTGTTGCCAGGTGTAACCGGTCTTAAGGGTCCGCTAAGCTGCCTGACGCAAGCGCGTTACGGCATCACCTGGGGCGTCATCGGTGCGGCGCAAGCCTGTCTCGACGAAGTTCTTCGCTTCACCGAGGATCGCATTTTGTTTGGTCGTCCGCTTTCACATTCACAAGCTATTCAAATTCGTATGGCCGACATGGCCAGGCGCATTACCAGCGCCCAACTATTGTCGCTGCATCTGGGCAGACTAAAGGATCGTGGCGAAATGCGGCCGACACAGGTTTCGGTCGCCAAGTGGAACAATTGTCGTGCCGCGATTGATATTGCAAGAGACGCACGCGACATCCTCGGCGGTAGTGGTATCAGCGCCGAATTCGTACCCATCCGTCACATGCTCAATTTGGAAAGCGTTATCACTTACGAAGGTACCGAGACAGTACATCAACTCGTCGTCGGGCAGGAACTCACCGGCGTAAACGCGTTCGGATGACCGTCGTTTGAACGACGCGCGTCTGCCCGAAGACCGTGACATCTGGCGCATAGCAGCGCCCATGATCTTGTCGAATATTTCCGTGCCTTTGCTTGGCATGGTGGATACCGGTGTTACCGGGCATCTCGATAGTCCCGCCTATTTGGGTGCAGTCGCAATCGGCGCGACAATATTCGGCTTCCTGTATACGGGCATGAATTTCCTGCGCATGGGCACCACAGGAATCACGGCACAGCGCTTCGGCGCGGACGACAATGACGGACTGCGCATTTCTCTTGGTCAGGCCCTGATCGTTGCACTGTTGATTGCACTGGGGTTGCTCGCGCTGCATGTACCTATCGGCCAGTTCGCTTTAGGCCTGATCGGCGCGCAACCCGATGTCGAAGCATACGCTTCGCAGTACTTCACGATTCGTATCTGGAGTGCGCCCGGAACGCTTGCGAATTTTGTCCTGGTTGGCTGGTTTCTAGGGCTGCAGAATGCGCGCGTACCCTTGTTGATATTCCTCACAGTCAATCTCACCAACATCGTTCTTGATCTCTTCTTTGTCTTACAGCTCGGCATGAAAGTCGATGGCGTTGCCCTTGCCTCGGTTATCGCGGAATACGCTGGCGTCGTTGTCGGCCTGGTATTCGCCGCCCGAGCGCTACGCGAGCGAAGTGGCCACTGGCCGATGAAACGTTTGTTCAACGTACGTGCTTATGCAGCCTTTTTCGCCGTGAACGCGAATCTTTTCGTGCGCACGATGGCTTTGATATTCACTTTCGCATTTGTCACCGCTCAGGGAGCGAGGCTAGGCGGTCTCGTGCTGGCAGCAAATGCGGTACTGATGAATCTGCAAAACCTGACGGCTTTCGCATTGGACGGATTCGCGCACGCCGCGGAGGCGCTCGTCGGCAAGGCCGTCGGACAAAAGCGTCGTGATGTGCTCGAGCGCTCTGTGCAACTAGCCTTGAAATGGTCGCTGTTCTTTGCTGTCGGGTTCTTTGTGTTTTACATCCTGATCGGTCCGATGTTAATTCGCGTGCTAACCGACCTGCCCGATGTTCGCAGCACAGCGATGCAGTTTTTACCCTGGTTGGTCATTTCTCCGCTGATCTCTGTCTGGTCTTACCTGTACGACGGCGTTTACGTCGGTGCAACTCGCTCCAAGGAAATGCGCGACCTCATGTTGATCTCCACGTTCGCTGTGTTTCTGCCAGCCTGGTTCTTGCTACAAGACTATGGCAATCACGGCCTGTGGCTTGCTTTCACAATTTTCATGGCGAGCCGCGGCATCGGCATGCATGTCTGGTACCGCAAGCGGGTTCTGCCGACCATTATGTGAAGCGAGTCACATTTCGGACTGTTGGCTGGTTCCATTTTCGCGTCTTGTGATCAAAGCCGATGAATATTCGCTTTGTTTTGCGCATTTTATGGTCGTGTTAAACCATTAATTATTTGTGAGACCGACTATGTGGCTACCTCCACCTCTTTATGAACGCATACCTCAATTCTGGCTGTTGCTCGGATTGCTGTTCATGTCGTCCGGTACCTATCTGGGCTTTGATTACTCGCTATCGTTTGTATACTTCGGAGTAGGCATTGGTTGCATTCTTTGGAGTGTCGCAGTTTTCGTGAAGCGATCTCGTTACCGCACCGATCCAACGCGCAAGCCGATTCCGACTATCACCGAAGAAGATAATCAGAATCCGGAAAAGGCTGAAGACCAGACTGAAACACCGGAAGGACACCCGAGCTAAGCAGTCTGCGCGCATAGCCCGCGCACCGTTTTCTTTACCCAAGCGTAAGCCACAAATCCGGTGATCACATTGGCGGCCGCGTATGCGGCAAAGATTCCAACAATTCCGTAATAATGCTGCCCGATGAGGGCAAGTGGCACGTACAGAACTATTGTCCGCATCAAGCTAACGACAACACCGGGCATCGGTTTGCCCAGACCGTTAAATGCCGCATTGATCGTCATAACCAGACCATAGCCAGCGTATCCGATTGGGGCAATCCACAGGAACAATCGGGCGACACTAATAACCGACTCATTGTCACTAAAGATCGTAGGCAATGATTTGGCGGAAAGCGCGAGTAAACCGGCAACTAATAATCCGGCGCCGACACAAAACAGCATGGACAGACGCATCGACTCAAGAATGCGAGCCTGATTGCCTACGGCCAAATTCTGTCCGACGAACGGCCCGATCACCGCCGACAGCGCGTAGAACATGACCAGAACCAGCGATTCAATGCGGCTCGCAACACCGAATCCGGCGACAGCTTCCGGACCATAACCGGCGATCAGGGCGGTAATGATCGCCGTCGCGATCGGCACGATCGCGTTCGTACCCGCCGCTGGAATTCCGACGTGCAAAATATCGCGCCAGGACTTGCGCAACTCGATGGGATCCGGTCGATTGAAGCTGACCATATTGAGCCGACCACGCAGCAGGTAGATTGCGCCGACAAAAATAACACCGCGAGCGATCAAGGCTGCCACCGCAGCACCGTTAAGTCCTAACGCGGGTACCGGCCCAAAGCCGAAGATAAAAATTGGGTCGAGGATCACGTTGAGGATCGCGCCCATTATCATCAATGTACTCGGCAAACGAGTATCACCGGTGGCGCGCATACTCGCCATGCCAACCATGCCGACGACCACGAACGGTACACCCGAATAGAGAATCAACATAAAGCTGCGGATCATCGGGATCATGTCTTCCGGTGCACCGAGTAAGCGGAACAACGGATTGATCGTCAGCACACCGAGAATACAAAACGCGCCTGTGATCAGAAATGACAACATCAAGCTGTCAGTAGCAAGGCGCCGCGCACGTCGCATGTCATTTGCGCCTATCGCACGCGCCACGACGGATGACGTTCCGGCACCCATGCCAATAGCGACACTGGTAACAATCATCAGAATCGGAAAACTAAACGCGTGCGCGGCCAAGGCACGGTCGCCAACCTGGCCGAGAAAATAGGCATCAATAAATGCCTGTCCCATCATTGTCGTAATACCCAACAAGACGGGCAGCGCCATGTTGAGCAAATGTCGGCCTACCGACCCTTCGGTCAGCTTGGCTTTGTTTTCTTCCATATGTTCTCTGGGACTTGAACCGCACCGAGCGTGCGATCAACGACCACTATGACGCAGGCCTCAGAAAATTAGAAGAGCATTTTCGCCGTGACTACGAATCGTAGTGGACCACCGGGATGACGCGCCTCGAATGGATAACAGGTTACAAGACTGAGAAAGGCTTCGTCAGTGTCCAGTCGCAGGCTACCGCGGCGCGAATCAACGACGTCAATGCCCACTACTTTGTAGAGATGCTTCATCCCGGATACCGTTTCTAGCACTAGTGATTCTCCGATCTCAAGATGACGAAGAAAACTGAAGTGCGTATCGCGATGACCGGCTATCACGGTGTTGCCTTTTTCACCCGGCATCGCACTCGCGCTCAGATGCCCCGGCCCAAAGGCAAGAGTACGACCAGAGCCGCCCTCAAGAACGATCAGTTCTACCTCGCCGGACCTGGCGCTCAATCGTGCGACCGGCCAGGTGTCAGCCCACGGCCATGGCGTTGCATGCTCGGTCCCGTTGCTGCTGCGCTGCCAAGCACGTTGCATTAGCTCCTGCGCCATCCACGCTTTCGCCGGAATGTAGGCACCTTGGCCGAGTTGCCAAAATCCGAGACACAAGAGACAAGCCACCAGCCAGCTCCGCGGCGATTTAGGAAAGTAGCTCATTGGGAATCCTCCTGCGCAGGGCCGGCCCCGCCATGATCAATAGGGCAAGCGACAGTAGCGTGATTCCCGTTAGTTGCAGGACCTCGGCATTGGTCGCAGTAGCCGGGAAACCGAAGATTGCTGATCCACTTTGTCCATACGGCATCAAGTTTGCGACCTGCTCGCTATCGAGCGGATCGCCTGCAGGTCGAACCGGGGTTTTGTCGACTGCAACCAGACTCGTGTATTTGCTCACCAGGTGATGCGCAAGTGCTGTTGCAACGACCGCTGGACGAACTTCGTCTTCGTCAGCTCCGCGTCTTCGTTGATCGAGTAAGTCAGCGATACGGGCACGCGCCCACAACGCGGCGACACCCGCGCTTTGCTGGTGACCTGAAAGTGCTAATTCATTGCTCCAGGCACCGCCTACTGAGTTGCCAACAATACGAACTACGTCGCCAGACCGAACTTCGCCCGATACGCGTGCTTTAACTACGACAGGCTCGCCGAGATACAGGTCCGGCACGATGCTCGGATAACTGTCGACGACCACGCCGCTCGGCCATTGCACGTCGATGTCAGTGACCTGCGGGTTCTCCAGCTTCCGAAACAGGCGGTCCATCTTCTCGCCGACTTCGTGCAAGGAGCTGATGACTGTGAACGTGCCGCGCCCGGTTTCGGCGGCCTTGCGCATGAACCAGCTATTTGGCGCAGAACCGATTCCAACCGTGAACAATCGCGCGCCCTTCAATTTGCTATCGATCAGTTGGAACAAACCCTCCTCATTACCAACCGCCCCGTCTGTGATGAAAACGATCTGGCGTAGAAAACTCTCGCTTGGTGTAGTACGTAGAGCGAACGACAGCGCCGAGTGCATCTCAGTGCCGCCGTTCGATTCCAGTTGGCGTACAAAACTCTTTGCCGCATTGAGGTTGGCATCGTCAGCCGTAACACTGCCTGGGAAAAGTGGCGTCGTGTAGGAATTGAATTCGATGACATTGAGCGAACGACAGCGCCGAGTGCATCTCAGTGCCGCCGTTCGATTCCAGTTGGCGTACA
>PVMS01109979.1_pt1 | contig 11300 bp, 16 predicted proteins | sample 1853461 | NCBI WGS metagenome assembly PVMS01 (sample SAMN08582032, study PRJNA380276) | Marine sediment metagenome, whole genome shotgun sequencing project. | isolation source: ocean sediment barecode stripped | collected 2017
CGCTGCAAGATACGCGCACCTCTTTTACCATAAGTTGCTTCGATGACCTGTAATAAATGGGCATACTCTAGGGCAGTGATGGAATGGCTCATATCATCCGCAGGAAGCGACGTCTGCAATGTATCCAATTGTGCTGTTTGATAAATGTCATTGGCTCCTTTTTCCCCCAATACTTGCTTAATGGCGAGCAATGTTTGACGAATGTGAGTGTTGGCTACCGCCATCTCATGATCATTTACCATTGAATCCTCCTGAGAAGCATTAATATATCTTCTCGTTGACGAGCACTTCGTGAACGAATTAAGATGGATTTATTTAATTGTAATTGATTATTTGGGAAGGTATTGGAAAACTGGGTAGGTTTCACCAGTCCGTGTGAAACCAGCCCGTTCATAAAGAGCTACCGAAGCGTAATTGTCTTCCTGAGTGTTCACTGTGATTCTTAAGGCACCTCTTTGTTTGAACTGCATTAACAAATCACGCACAAGAAGAGATCCAATACCTCTACGTTGGAAATCTGGGTGAGTGGCTAGGCGAGCTAGATGACCACCCATTTGCATGGATGTGCTTATTTGATATCCGACAATCGCGCCCTCATTTTCAGCAATGGTGGCGAATGCAGCTTGACGGTATGCATATTCAAGTGAACCCCTTGAGTTGTGCCATAGAGATCCAAAAGCGGATTCGTCGAGCGATTCCACGATAGATAAGTCATCAATATTCATAGGACGAATGGATATGCCTGTTATTGAAGTGGGAGGTGGTATAGAGCCGTTATCCCAAACCATCATAACAACATTGGTGTTCGATTGAAAACCACTAATTTGAAGTAGCCGTTGAAACCAGGATTGAAGTGGGATGGCAGCGATTTGGACGCCAGGGATGTTCATCAATGTCTCCAAACACTGCGTCCATAAGAGCGACCATGCTTCTGCAAGATTGATTTTATCTGCGACTGCAAATAAACGCAGCCAGGCCACAGAAGGTGGATCTGGTGGGCAGGCAAGCGTGGCAACTAAGCGGTTTTCCTTCTCGAGCACCAGGTAAGGGTCATAGCCAATCCATTCTAGTGGAGGTCGCCAGTCGAGATGTCGATGGACCAGGGTTTCAAAGTGGATCAAATTCGCCAATTGTTGCTGGTCTCCAATATTCGCATCGCGAACAGAGTGCTTCAGTACTGTAACCATACCTTTTTTCGATGACCCTTAGCTTAGTCGATTGAAATAGTCGAATGGAGTCTTTAAGATTTTGTTCATTATTTTCTGGATGAGTCCCGGATTTTCAAGCTGGTCTAATCCCGCTTGCATCGTAGCCATAGCTTCCATCTGGTGTCCTGACCGCAGTTGTACTGATGACAAAGATTTCAAAACTGCTGGGCGCAGCTCTCGATCACCAAGTTGTTTAAGTAAATCAGCTGATGACTGGTATGCATGTTAAGCTTCCTCCAACTTCCCCATAGCCTCATACGCGGCACCTTGATTCGCAAAAGCGATTGCCTGTCGTCTAGAGTCCCCTGCAGAAGCGAAAACTTCATCTGTTTGAAGCGCATGCTGCAGCGCAGATTCAGGTTTTTCTGCTCGTAGATATGCTACGCTGGCATTGTTCGACATTTCTGCAGCTGAGAGCATGTCATCACTTTGGGAGAAACTTTGAGAAGCAGCTTGATATGCCTTCGCCGCGCCGAGATAATCCTTCTGGTGATATGCTTTTTTTGCTTCCTCCGTAAGTTCACCAACAGTGATTGCTTTGCCCATATTTACATTCCCCAATTGTGTTATTTAGAGTGTGATCTCCAGCAAACCCTCAGCAACTGCACGCAGGTTTTCAACGGACATTTCACCTAATCGTTGCGCTATCTCCAGATAGGGTCGATTGATTGGTTTGCTGATAAAGTCTTGCAGTTCTGGGGAAAGCTCAGCGAAATGCTGCATGGTACGCTGCTGCTTGATCCATGTGCCAATTGGGCCGCGATTATCCTGGAAATCTTTTATGGTTCGATTCAAGCTGTTCGCTAAGAATTCAAGTTCGGGGAGTGGAATTGGCTGTTTACCGAGTTCATAAGTGTTTAACTCTTCCTCGCTGAGCCCTGCCATGGAAGCCATTTCCAACGAAGTCAGACCTTCCTGGAGTCGTGCCTGTCTTAAGCTGGCGCCAATGACCCGATTGCGTAAGCGCATTAACCGATCTTTTTCGAATACTTTCGGTTCATCCTGAGCAAGGGTGATGATTTCCCGTCCCCAAAAATAATCTAAAGGTATTTTTAAGTAAAAGGCAAGTGCTTCCAATTCTGGAAGGGAAGGTGAGGAATTTCCTCCTTCATAGGCCTCCATCTGTTGGGGAGTTACGCTGATTGCATCAGCGCAATCATCAATTGTTTTATCGGAGGCAAGTCTAGCGCTCTGAATGAGCACGCCTAGTTTTTTCGAACGAATTGCTACAGCAATTGGGCGATTATCCATAATTACTCCGCTGTGTGATTATCCCAGAGACAATATTAAAGATGAAGAGACCTAATTTGGAGGCATTGTGTAGCCCATCCCAGATCGGGTGACGATATGCTGTGGATTGCGCGGATCATCTTCAAGTTTTTGGCGTAAACGAGAAATACTCACCCAAAGGATTTCTTTATCATCCCTGTATTCGGGTCCCCACACGTTTACCAGCAAATCCTCGGATGTCAAGATACTTCCCAAGTTGTGGACAAATTGCAACAAGAGGCGATATTCAGTCGCAGATAGGAAGACCATCTTTTCATCTTTGAATACTTCTGCACGCGCGAGATCGATCTGCAAATTTCCGTGGTTGAAAATAGATTGTTGAAAGGTGCTTCCGGAAACTTGAGCGCGCCGTAAAACTGCACGCACGCGAGCTAGGAGTTCGGTGGCAGAAAATGGCTTGACGATATAATCGTCAGCACCGACATCCAAGCCGTGCACCCGGTCTTGTTCTTCACCTTTTGCTGTAACCATGATGATTGGAATGGAAGAGAATTCACGAATTCGTTCGCATGCACCAAAGCCATTCAATCCGGGCATCATGACATCCAGTAAAACTAAGTCGGGTTGGTCTTCAGCGACCATTTCGACCGCCCCTTGTCCATCATATGCTTTTAATACTTGATAGCCTTCTGATATCAGATTGGCTTCCATCAGACGTACATAGCGGGGCTCATCATCTACGACCAGTATTCTTGTAACCATACGATTGCCTCCTTAGGTTACGATTAGTTCATTTTCCTCACCGGACTTCAGGTTCATCAATGGGAGGAATATATGGAATGTTGCTCCTTCTCCGAGATTAGACTCGGCGGAAATCTCTCCACCATGCGCGTTTATGATCATCCGACAGATAAATAGACCTAAACCTGTACCTCGAACAGCTCTATTTTGACTGGGTACACGATAAAAGCGGGTGAAGATGTTCGGGAGATTTTCAATCGGTATTCCCTCTCCATTATCACTAAATGCTATATGGGCGAGGTTATCCTGTTTATCTAATGATAAATCTATGTTCGATCCTGGGGCGTATTTAACTGCATTACTCAGTAAGTTATCAAACACCTGAGCCAACCGGGTTGGATCAGCATTGACGTCAATATGATCGGCAATTAAATTTACATCGATGATCAGGTTTTCGTCAAAAGATTTTGCCCGCAATGGTAAATCCTTTAACATTGTGTCCAATCGCAGTGGTTGAAAATCCATTCGCAACCTGCCGGATTGCAGGCGAGATGAATCGAGTAAATTGTCTATCAATTCCTTCAACCGGTCAGTTTCTTCATCGATTATGGTTAGGAATTCTTTTCGAGATTCCTCGTCCCATGATGCGTCATCACGCAGGAGGGTTGTTGCATAACCTTTTATAAATCCCAGTGGTGTCCGCAGCTAATGTGATACTGTTGCTACAAAATCATCTTGCAGTCGTTCGAGTTGTCGTTCTGCTTCTAGACGTGAAAGACGGGTGATCAGAATTCCGTGTTCATGCAGTTGGGCGATGTGACCTGCTATATACTCAGCAAGGTGAGTGTGTTCTGGGGTGAACTCAGGGCCTCCGTAACGGACAAAAACCAATGCGCCGATATCGTGATCACCAGAGATCAAAGGCAAGCCGAGGAAATAACGTGCGTTCATCCTGTCTTGCGATACATCGCCAGTGATCTCATGCCGGACGATGATCTTACCTGATTGGATAACATCGTTAGCGATTGGTTCTCCCCAAGCCAAGTCGGATTCCGAACTTCTTCCGCGGCCGATCGCACGGGCGTAAGAAGGTTCGATGCTATCTGCCTTCTGATGCACGTAGAGCACTATATTATCAAAGATGAAAACTGTTCTGGCGATCCCAATAATCTCATCGAGACTGGCATCCAGCTCAGAGGAACGTGTGACAACCCGGCTGATGGCGTAAATCGCATCTAGCTCTTGAATATTGAGAGTTTCAGGATTGTATATTTTATCCGTTACCATCATCATCTGTGACCGGGAGAGAAAATTTAATTGATGTACCTACGCCAATCTTTGAATCGACTGAGATTGGTGATCCATGGGCTTCTAATATGCGCAGCACCATAGCAAGTCCAAGACCAGTCCCTGAATACCTTCGGGTTACTGAACCATCTAATTGGTGAAACGGTTCGAAAATTTCTGGAATTCGTTCGTCAGGTATCCCAATACCATTATCAGAAATTGATAGTTCGACAACTTCCCCAAAATGATTAGTTGCGATCCTGATCTCGCCTCCTTCAGGCGTAAATTTAATGGCATTGTCTACAAGTTGAACGATCACCCAGTTGATCTTTTCTTCGTCAGCAATAATTTTAGGTAGATTATCCATTGAATCGACGACAACAGTGTGGTTTTTTGCATTGGCTTTCTTTCGAGTCTGGTTGAAAACGACTTCAATCATTTGGTTAATGTCTATTGGGTCCGATCTCAAGCTGAGTTCACCACGAACAGCGAGAGAAAATGTGATCAAATCATCAATTAATTGTTCTAAGCGTTCTTCGGATCGTAGGATAACATTGACTGCATCCATTTGTAATGGTGTTAAAGGTCCCAGATTTAGATCGGAAAGAATATCGAGATAACCCTTAATATGAGTTAGAGGCGTTCGAAGTTCATGCGAAATGTTCGAAATAAAGTTCGTCTTGAGTTGATCGATTTCGGTCAACTTCGATAATGCACGTTGTAATTCCGCGGTTCGATCTTCAACACGACGTTCTAAGTCACGGTTATTCTGCTCCAAATTTTGTTGCAATTGGAATATTTGGAGCGTGACCACCTCATCAATAGAATATTGATCGATAAATCCTAATTCTACCAAGGCTTGTCCGATAAGACATGGAATTCCATTGGCAATTTTTTCCTGTTGAAAATCCAATGCGGCATTCAAATCATGTGGTTGGAGCAGACCTCTTTCGATCAACAAATCTCCCAGTCTGGGGACCAGAGTTTCTGGGGCAATCCGAATCACGGGCATCTGCCTAATTGGGAGTGTGCTCTCGGTCAGAGCTGCAGCCAATCCTAAATCCACCCCACAATGTTCACAATGACGTAGTTGGGGATTGACGAGGTTTTGACACCGAGAGCACGAAATTTCACCATTCATTTGGTAGTTGATAATTGCCGGGTTTTTGCTGTGAATTTTCCACGCCTTAACCTGACTAATAATATCCTCAATTGCTTATCGTTGCAAGATTTAAACCAATGACTTGTTAAGAGTTTGTAAGGTCAAAGATACATTTTTTGATGCATAATCATAGCCAGTTCATGCTTGGCTAGAGGTCGGAGAGTGCAGAGTTTCCTTGCATTAGAACCTGTTAATGGGAAAGAAGCGCTAAATTTGAGATTGGTTCACAAATGGATTGAGGAGGACAATAGTGGTATCTAGCGTCTTGGTAATCGACAATGATGTCGCTTTGAGCGAAATACTTAAGGCAATCCTGGAACCCAAGGCGTTTGAGGTATTCACAGCTCATGAAGTCAAAGCTGGTATCGCTGCCGTACGCCAATTAAATCCGGATGTTATCGTTCTAGATCTTTATATGCCGGAAACAGATGGATGGCAAATTTGTAGAGATATTCGTACTTTTAGTAAAATCCCAATATTGGTTTTGTCTGCGATAAATAATCCTGACGCTGTCGCAAAGGCGTTGGATGAAGGGGCAGATGATTACCTGATTAAACCTGTACCAAGCGGGGTATTGATCGCCCATCTGAAGAATTTAATTCGCCGATCTCGCGCTGAACAAGATGCAATAAGTACGCTCAATAACTCTACAGGAGCAGCCGTCGACCCTGATTAGGATTATAATATCTAATATCGAGGAGGCGGTTTATGCAAACTTGTTATCAATGTAATGCCCAATCTCCAGATGGTGCATCCAATTGCGTCAATTGTGATGCTGATCTCACAGAATTTTCAACCACAGAAATGGCAAGAAAGAATTTTTTAGCGAACCCTCGTGTTAGTTCTATACGAATCCTTGTAGCAGATGATTCCTGTCCGGCATGTCAAGAACTCGAAGGCACATACGAAAAAGATGAGGTGCCCACACTTCCTGTCGAAGGCTGTTCTCATGGATTGGGTTGTCGATGTTTCTACCAACCCTATCTCACCACCATTTTTCCTTAAGGATTATTCTTCTAAAGCTCTTAATTTGGTTAATTGATACTCAGTGAATCTCTACACTATCTCCTGATTCATTCAGTAATTCAGAAGCCAATTCCAGGGCTTGTCTTCGATTGATAATTTCTCCACAGGCCTGTGCTTCCAGAATTTTGTCCAAGATACGGCCAATTATAGGACCTGGTGTTATCCCGAGCTCTGACATTAGATCGTTTCCATTAACCAGTGCTTGCGGGTAGATCGTCTCCTCTTTTCTTTCCCACCATGCTTCGAGAAGGCTCCTGACAACTTCTACTTGATGGGCCCACATGTCGGTAGGCAATGTCGGCCCGAAGGTAGCCAGAGTATCTGCAAGAGAAAGCATGCATACATCAATGCCTGCGGCTCCGGTGGCTCGAAAGAACCGGAAGATAGCACGTCGCGTGGGCAATTTGGCGGTTTGTGTCAGCCAAATCGGGCGCATGTGGTGGAGAACAATAAGATTTAAGCGGTCGATCTCGGGATTGCTGAGTTGCAGAGCGTGGCCTCGTGCAGCCACCAATTCGGCCCCGTTTTTTTCATGCTTATGGAAGCGTATCTTCCCTTTATTATCAATTTGCCTGGTTTGCGGTTTCCCGATATCATGATATAGAGCACCCAGGATCAGTAAGGGCTTTAAAGGGCGGTCAATGTTGAGAAATTCATTCCAATGAGCATTGAGTTGCTCCCGGTATCTTCCCAAACGAATTGAGATCAGCCCGAACGATAAATTTGCAGAGCTATCTGGATCATAATTGGGTTGCAGAGCTGAAAATATTTTATTCAGTTGATTAGAAACATTGAGCGAGTGCTCCCAGGCATCATGAATATGGGGGGGTGGTTGGGACAAATTCTTTAGATCAGCCAGTTCAGGCAAAGTGTAAGGAATAGCACCGAGCTTATCCAAGGCGCGAATTGCCGTTGCAGGACTTGGGCAGTCTAATAGCTGAAATAATTCATCCCGAAGTCGCTCAGCGGATATATTCGGGAGGAGATGAACAGCAGCCCGCATCTGTGCGAGAGTATCCGGTTGAATTTTTAAATTGAATAAAATAGCGAATCGGACTCCCCTCAGGATGCGTATAGGATCGGCGATAAATGCACCTGGGGTACACGCTCGTAATTTCTTGGAGGATAAATCTGAGCTGCCACCCAATGGATCTAACAACTCATCTGGACGACGCACATCAACTGCCATCGCGTTGATCCTGAAGTCGCGTCCCTTAAGATCACTTTCAAGGTTTGGACCTTGAAATGCTGCGAAATCCATAACCATGTTTGCACTACCTGTTTGACGCAGGATCACTCTTCCATAATCTCTCTCCTGGTCAAGGATATAAAATGCCCCTCCAAGCGCATCGGCAACCTCTCGGGCGGTTTTAATTGCATCACTTGGTAAGGCAAAATCTAATTCATGGATTGAACGATTTAGGAAACTGTCACGCACTGCCCCACCGACCACATAGACCGGGAGATCCTGTGGCAAGATAGATGGTATTTTTGTCAAGATAGGGTGATCGATAATTGGGGAAGTTGTAGGCACGAATAAAACTTGGGGGGTTTCTTTGAATCTTGAGGCTTTAGCTGCTCTTAGTGCTTGTTCAGGAGTTCCACCTTGGCCAATAATATGCCCTCTTATGCTGGCGATCCATCTTCCAGCATAGAAAGAGCGCTCGTTAGGATCAGGTTCCGGATCAACCATTGATCAATCAGGCGGTTGATATTTTTGGGGATTGACGGTGCCAATAAAAGGGAGATTCCGGTAATATTCATCCAGGTCTAAACCATAACCAAATACAAATTTATTGGGAATGACGAATCCTCGATAGTGGATTGGTACGTCGATCTCTCGTCTTTCTGCCTTATCTAAAAGTGTGCAGACTTGCAAACTGCGTGGATGACGGGTGGCTAACAACTCTAAAATGGAAGCAATAGTGAAACCACTGTCAACAATATCTTCTACCAAGAGCACATCTCTTTCGTGGATATCCTCTTTTAAATCTAAGGTAATACGGACCTGCCCGGTTGACTGGCGAGCCCCAGTTCCATAGGAAGATACTGCCATGAAATCGATCGTATGTGGAAGTGTTATATGGCGCATTAAATCTGCCAGGAAGAGAACTCCTCCTCGCAGTATGCAAACTAGGTGAAGATTCTTGCCAAAATAATCTTGATTGATTTCCTCACCGAGCTCAGCTATGCGCTCTTGTAATTCTTCTGAGGGGATAAGGATTTCCTCAAGGAAATTGTGGTGATCCTGCATAATCAATCTCTTGGAACATGGTGATGTTTCCGGCAGCGTGCTTCATACAGTTCAGAAGCGCCAATGACCACCACTGGGTCATCGAAATGGGCAGGTTGTCCATCTAACAACCGTTGTGTACGTGAGGCTTGTTCGCCACACTCCATACAGATGGCATGGACTTTATTTACTCGTTCAGCTTGAGCCATTAATACTGGCATTGATCCAAAAGGTTCTCCTCGGAAATCGGTGTCCAATCCGGCAACGATTACTCTCAGCCCTTTATCAGCCATTTGATGGACGATCTGGATAATTTCCCCGTCAAAAAACTGGGCTTCATCAATTGCAACAACAGTTGTATCCTCGTCTAAATTATCGAGAATCTGATTTGCATTACTAATCGGATCAGCATCAAAATCGGATCCCGCATGTGAGGTTACCTTTGCATCTGCAAAGCGATTGTCGAGTGCAGGTTTAAACACTTGAACTTTTTGACGGGCGATTGTGGCTCTGCGAAGTCTACGGATCAACTCATCCGTTTTTCCGCTGAACATCGAGCCGACGATCACTTCAACCACGCCAGAATGATGTCTCATGAACCCTCCTTAATTTAGATTATTTTTGGAATTCAAAAATCTATCGTTTATTGGCAGCAGATTATATCTATCTGGATAACAGATTAAGATTTAGAGATGAGGAGTCAAGAATATGAATCGCACACAAGCTCTTTTGGATGTCAATAAATTAGAACGTTCATGATTCTACCATACACGTCTTGTTGTACTTCTGCTGGGATTAGTAGGCTCTAGAGCAAAAAAACAGGCAGATGATCGCTTCATCTGCCTGTTATCGATACGTTGGTAACAGTTCTTACACCTTTATCTCCTGAGCAGCTTCTGGTAATTCGTAACCTAATTGACGCAGGCGCTTCTTGAGATCCGCTAGAGATTTTCGACCGAAACCTTCGATCGCTAACAACGAGGCTTCCCCAGTTTCGAGCATTTCGAGGACCTGACCAACGTTGGTGACTTCAGCTTTAGCAAGTGAATCTGTCGCCCTTGTCCCCAACTCGAGTTCTGTAATTAGTCGTTCTGGAGAAACTTTTTCTGCTTCACGTGCTTCGATCTCATCAATATAATCCTGACGAGCTTGGAGCTTCTTGTAGAACCGGTCCACCTGACCTTCTGTGTCGACGATGCGCTGCTCACCGGTAAAAAATGGATGGCAATTCGAGCAAACGTCGGTGTGAATTTCCTTTACAGTTGAACCGGTTGTCCAAGTATTTCCGCATGCACAGGTTACAAGTGCATCGGGATAATAAGTTGGATGAATTTCTTCTTTCATTTTTTTATTTATTCCTTCACACGAAACCAAAAATACCAGTACGTGATTAAACGCCTGAATTCGACAAGTAATCAGGCTTCTGTGATAACACTTACCCGTTTGCGATCATCTCTCATGTTCTCGTAAACAACAATACCTTCAGATGTTGCAAAAAGTGTGTGGTCTCTCCCGAGGCCAACATTACGGCCAGGCTTTATCTTGGTTCCTCGTTGACGAACAAGTATATATCCTGAGAGTACATGTTCACCGCCATATACTTTTACGCCCAATCTTTTTGAATTGCTGTCGCGACCATTGCGGCTTGAGCCGCCACCCTTCTTATGAGCCATTCTTTCCTCCGGATTTTTCTACAATCGAACTAATTCGCAGACGCGTGTACCGTTGCCGATGACCCGTCTTGACCCGGTATCGAATTCTTGGTTTGTATTTGAAGACTACTATTTTTGGAGCTTTGATCTGGGCTTCGACAGAGGCTTCAACTTTAGCCCCATCGATGTATGGAGTACCGATTGTTGTATTTTCTCCGTCCGTGATCAAAAGCACCCGGTCGAGATCGATCTTTTCACCGATTTCTGCTTGATAAAGATCTACTTCGATAGTGTTATCTTCAATGGCTTTGTATTGCTTACCACCATCTTCTATTATCGCGTACTTCATTTACAATCCTCCAACCTTCACTTCACCGCATGATCCGCGAGTTTTCTACACTCCAACGCAGAAATGAGGGGAAGTTGGGGACACAAGATATTACCCCAGCGGTTTTTTGCCGGGGCTACATTATTATAACGAGGAAATTGATCCATGTCAACAACAATCTCCAATAAATTTTATTCCTGAGTAACGCTTTTGAAAGGTAGACTGGTGGTTTCCCATGGTATATTGTTTTCAAGGAATACGATCATATTCAGTTTTTTCGGACTCACCATTTCACCATCCTCTCAAGAGCCTTTCACTGGAGCTCCCGGGGATTACCGGTGAGATGTTATTGGTGGGGAGTGAATTTTATTGTATAGAGATTCGAAGTTATCGGTATGTCTCTAACTTGCTCTCAATGTCATTTTCATAACCC
>PVMS01071036.1_pt1 | contig 11299 bp, 9 predicted proteins | sample 1853461 | NCBI WGS metagenome assembly PVMS01 (sample SAMN08582032, study PRJNA380276) | Marine sediment metagenome, whole genome shotgun sequencing project. | isolation source: ocean sediment barecode stripped | collected 2017
GGGTCCCGTGGCCACCGTCCTGGTCCAGAGCGGTGAACTGAACGTGGGCGACGACTTCATCTGCGGCCTGTTCGGTGGCCGCGTTCGAGCGCTGCTCGACGAGCGGGGGCGCCCGGTGGATGCTGCGGGCCCCGCGACTCCGGTCCGTGTGATCGGGATCGAAGGTGTGCCGCAGGCCGGTGACAAGCTGGTGGAGATGAAAGCGGCCAGGGTACGCGAAGTCGTGCAGAGACGGCAGCAGCTCGAGCGAGAGAAGGACATCCGCCGCCGCCAGCGAGGGACGCGCCTCGAGGACGTCTTCGCGGCGGTGCGAGAGGGGGGGCAGGCGACGCTGAACCTGATCATCAAGGGAGACACGGACGGATCCGTGCAGGCTCTGGCGGACTCGCTCGAGCGACTCGGTACGTCCGAGGTTGCGGTCGAGGTCATACACAGGGGAGTTGGCGCGATCAACGAGTCCGACGTTCTGCTCGCCACGACGACGGCTGCGCTGATCATTGGATTCCATGTCCGGCCGGACGTGAAGTCGCGCCGGACGGCCGAACGGGACCACGTGGAGATCCGCACGTACAGCGTGATCTACGAGGCGGTCGAAGAGGTGAGGCTGGCGCTCGAGGGCATGCTGAGGCCCGAAGAACGCGAGATCATCGTTGGTACGGCGGAGGTCCGCGAGATCTTCAGGGTTCCGAAGGTCGGAACGGTGGCGGGGTGCTACGTCGGCTCGGGTGAGATTCACCGGAACCTGCCGGTCCGGCTGCTCAGGGAATACGTACAGGTATACGACGGCAAGGTCGGCAGCCTCAAGCGGTTCAAGGACGACGTACGCGAAGTCCGAGAGGGCTACGAGTGCGGTATCGGGATCGAGGGGTTCAACGACGTCAAGGTCGGCGACGTGATCGAGTGCTACAGGATAGAACAGGTGGCCCGATCGCTCGCGCAGAGCGCCGCCGGAAACTGACGCTGCCGGTGCCCGCGGTCTACGCGCACGCTCGGTGGGTATTGCGGATCCCCGAGTGCCGCTCGCTGAAGACGAAGCGATCGATTATCCGCGGACTCAGGGATCGCATCAGGTCCCGGTATCCAGTTTCCGCGGCAGAGACCGACTTTGCCAACGAGCACGGACGGGCTGAGATCAGCGTCGCCCTGGTGACTTCAGACGCGACGGTCGCCGACTCGATCCTCGAGCGTCTCGACGCGATGGTGGCCTCCGATCCCAGGATCTTCGTCATCGAGCGCGAAAGGCGATATGTCTCATAGGCGAATCGAGCGCGTGAACCAGCTTCTTCTCGAGGAACTGGCCTCGCTTCTGCGCACGGAGAGCAAGGACCCGAGAGTCCGCACGGTCACGATCACGGGCGTCGAGACCACCACGGATCTCAAGCATGCGGATGTGTTCGTCCGGACGCTTGGTGGAGAGATGCCCGTCGAAGAAGCGATCGAGGGACTCGAGAGCGCAGAAGGATTTCTCCGCCGCCAGCTCGGCCGAAGCCTCCGTTTGCGGCGGATTCCCGAAATGCGGTTCGTCGCCGACTACACGTTGGAGCATGCGCGGAAAATCGAGGACCTGCTCGACGAAGCGCTGGGTGACGCAAGGGGCGACGGGCCGGACGACGCAATGGACGACGCGCCGGATGACGGAAGCGATGAAGGACTCTGATACCGCCATCACGGGTATCCTCCTCGTCGACAAGCCGGAAGGCCCCACCTCCCACGACATCGTTCGGCTGGCTCGCCGTGCGCTCCAGACGCGTCGCATCGGACACACAGGCACGCTCGATCCGTTCGCGTCAGGCCTGCTCGTCCTGTGCGCGGGCAGGGCCACGCGGCTCGCGGAGCTGTTCCACCTGCTTCCCAAACGCTATTCGGCAGAGGTCGTGCTGGGGATGGAGACGACGACTGATGATCGCACTGGCGAGCCGCTGGCGCGTCTGGACAGCTGGCAGGACATTAGCCGGGCGGAACTTGAACAGGCGCTCACGAGCCTGACGGGAGAACTGTCCCAGGTCCCACCGGCGTACTCGGCGAAGCGGGTCCGGGGACGCCGTGCGTACAGCCTGGCGCGGGAGGGGGTTCCGGTCGAGCTCGAGCCCGCAGCCGTGACGGTTCATTCGATGGAAGTCATCGACTGGAGTCCGCCTTCTGTCGTGCTGGATCTGTGGGTGTCCACCGGCACCTATGTTCGGGCCCTGGCCCGTGACCTGGGCCGATCACTTTCGTGTGGTGGCCACCTGGCTGCGCTGCGCCGGACGCAGATCGGTCCATTTGAGGTCGGGGAAGGGCTGCCCGCGACGGAGCTCGAACGGTCTCCCGATTCCACCGCGGTGCTACCGGATCTCCTGTCGCCACTCGGAGCTCTGCGGTGGCTACCGATCCGCAGCCTCGACTCGTCGGAAGCCGAGGACGTGTCCTATGGCAAGTGCGTGCCTGAGGGGACGGTGGTAAGGCCGTCTTGGCGCGGTTATCCCGCGCACGACACGAGCTCGTGGCCTGTTGCACTGGCGTTCGATGATGAGCTCGTGGCCGTGGCCGAGCGAAAGGCCGGAGTTCTGCAGCCGGTGAAGGTGCTGCATGCCGCCTGAGAACGACCGACGGTTCGACTCGGGACTCCCACCGGATGTCGACGGTACAGTCGTCACGGTAGGCACATTCGACGGAGTCCACCTGGGGCACCGCGCCGTGCTGGACGAGATCGGCAGGCGAGCCCGCCGTCGAAGCTTGCATAGTGTGCTCGTGACCTTTGACCGTCATCCGCTGACCGTAGTCCGTCGCGATGCCGCACCGGGCCTGCTCACGACTCCGGATGAGAAGAAGGAGATCCTGTCGCAGAGCGGACTCGACTACGTCGCTTTTCTGCCGTTCACTCACGCTCTGTCCCGGCTTGCGCCTGAGATGTTCGTGCGCCGGATCCTGGCGGAGCGCTTCCGGGTCCGGGAACTCGTGATCGGGTACGATCACGGGTTCGGGCGAGCCCGGTCTGGGGACATCGGCCTGCTCAGGCGCATCGGTACTGAACTGGGCTTCGCGGTGGACGTCGTCGATGCCGTGCGGGTGGACGGCGATGCGGTGTCCTCGACATCAATCCGCTCGCTCGTCGCCGACGGACAGGTGGAAGCGGCAGCGGCGATGCTGGGGCGCCCCTACTCTTTCCGGGGTCCGGTCGTGCACGGTCTCGGACGTGGCCATGGTCTCGGGTTTCCTACCGCCAACATCCCGGCTCCACAGGGAAGCAAGTTGTTGCCCTGCCAGGGAATCTACGCGGTTCGTGCATCTCTGCGTACGGACATTCGGGACGGTCTTCTGCACCTCGGACCGCGTCCGACGTTTGCCGGTTCGCCGCCGTCGATCGAGCTGTACATCCTGGACTTCGATCGGGATATCTATGGTGAGACGGTGAGGGTCGAGTTTCTCAAACGGCTGCGTGACGTGCGCCCGTTCTCCACGGCGGAGGCGTTGGTCGAGCAGATGCGGCTGGATGAAGAAAGTGCCCGCCAGTATTTTGCCGGACGGCGCAACGCATCGAGTGCTTGACCCCGCCCCGACTTCTTTACTTGGAGAGATATCCCCCTTAAGTTATCCTGCTTGATCGGGGTATGAAACTGAGCATGAGAGCCGCCGCCGAGAATGGCAGGCCGGCGTGTAAGGACGGAGCATCGATGCCGCTGGGAACAGAAGTCAAACAGGAAATCGTTGAAAAATTCGGCAGCCATGACAATGACTGCGGGTCGGCGTCCGTGCAGGTGGCTCAGCTCACCGCGCGGATTCAGCACCTCACCGAGCATTTTCGCAGCCACCCCAAGGACCACCACGGCCGGCGCGGCCTTCTGAAGATGGTCGGACGTCGCCGCCGGCTTCTGGAGTACCTCCGGCGAACGGACTTCGAGCAATACCGGACGGTCATTCGCGAGCTGGGCCTGCGCCGCTAGTTGACGCACGGCATCCCGGGACGCGGCGGACGGCGGAGCGCGACAGGCGTGACCGCTGACCGCCGCCTGTTTATTTCGGGACGCCACGGCCTGTGCTTGTGCACAATCGAGCCGCATAGACAGAGAAAATGATGCGGCGCACACGACGGAAAGAAGAGAAGCGAGGAAGGTAGTACGATGGCACATCGAATCGAGAAGGATTTTCACGGTCGGCGTCTCGTTCTTGAGACCGGCCGAATGGCGCGTCAAGCCGACGGCGCCGTTTTCGTTCAGTACGGAGAGACCGCCGTGCTCGTCGCGGCGGTCGCAGAGCGGAAGAGAACGCACCTGCCGTTCTTCCCCCTCACGGTAGAATACAGGCCGAGGAGCTATGCGGCCGGGAAATTCCCCGGCGGATTCATCAAGCGGGAAGGTCGCCCGGCGGACAAGGACATCGTATCCGCGCGGCAGATCGACAGGCCTCTACGGCCGTTGTTCCCGGATGGATACCAGAACGAGACCCAGGTCGCCTGCTTCGTGGTTTCGGCCGACCAGGAGAACGACGCTGATGTCCTCGGCATGCTCGGCGCTTCCGCAGCGCTCAGCATCTCGCCAATTCCGTGGAATGGGCCAATCGCCGGTGTGCGTGTCGGCCGTATCGACGGGGAATGGGTGATCAACCCGACGTTCGAGCAGCTCGACTTTTCGGACATCGACCTCGTCGTGGCCGGAACCCGCAGCTCCATCGTCATGGTGGAGGGGGCCTCGGTCGAAGTCTCCGAGGCCGACATGCTGGAGGCTCTCGAGCAGGGGCACGCGGCCGTCAAAGAGCTGATCGAGATCCAGGACGAGCTCGTGGAGATGTGCGGCGGACCGCCGCAGAAATTCGAGTACGAGACGCCGGAGATTCCCGAGGATCTGGTGGAGGCGGTCAAGTCCCTCGCCACGAGCCGTATCGAGGAGGCCCTGGCGCTCCCGGTCAAGGACGAGCGCACCCAGGCGCTGTCGGCGCTCCGGGAATCCGTCGTGGCGGATCTCAAGGAGAACCCCGAGCACGCCGAGCAGATCGGCATGGCGGTCGACATTCTGCGTAAGCTCGAAAAAGCGACGATGCGGAAGCAGATCCTCGACCGCGGCGAGCGGGTCGATGGTCGAGGCCTGGACGAGATCCGACCGATCTCCTGTGACGTCGGACTTCTGCCGCGTACTCATGGTTCCGCACTGTTCACGCGAGGTCAGACGCAGGCGCTGTGTGTCACGACTCTCGGCACGGTCCGGGACGAGCAGAGAATCGATACGATCGACGTGCGCGAGGAGACGACGAAGTCATTCATGCTGCATTACAATTTCCCGTCGTTCTCCGTCGGAGAGGTCCGGCCGTTCCGCGGTCCGGGACGGAGAGAGATCGGACACGGCATGCTGGCGGAGCGGGCCCTGCAGTCTCTGCTGCCGGCGTATGAGGACTTCCCGTACACGATCCGCATCGTGTCGGACATCCTCGAGTCAAACGGTTCGAGCTCGATGGCGACCGTGTGCGGCGGGTCGCTGGGGATGATGGACGCAGGCGTACCGCTGCGCGCTGCGTGCGCCGGCATCGCCATGGGCCTGATCATGGAGGGGGACCGCGTTGCAGTCCTGACCGACATCCTCGGAGTCGAGGATGCTCTCGGCGACATGGACTTCAAGATCGCCGGCACCCGCCAGGGAATCACGGCGATCCAGATGGACATCAAGACCGAGGGCCTGGCGATCGAGACGATGCGCGAGGCGCTGGAGCGGGCGCTGAAAGGCCGGCTGCATATCCTCGACGTGATGGGTCAGACGCTGGACGCTCCGCGAACCGAGATGTCCCGGTACGCTCCGCGGATCATCACGGTCCAGATTAATTCCGAGAAGATCGGCGAGGTCATCGGTCCGAAGGGCAAGACGATCCGGATGATCCAGGAGGAGACCGGCGCCCAGATCAACATCGAGGACAGCGGCGTCGTGACGATTTCGTCCGTGTCCGGTGAAGGCGGAGAACGAGCCCGCGAAATGATCGAGGGCATCGCAGCCGATCCGGAAATCGGCCGCATCTACGAGGGCGTGGTGAAGAACACCACCACCTTCGGGGCGTTCGTGGAGATCCTGCCCGGCGTAGAAGGTCTGTGCCATATCTCCGAACTCGAAGATGGCCGGACGGAGCGCACCGAGGACGTGGTGAATTCGGGCGATGTGGTCCGGGTCAAGCTCCTGGCCGTGGACGAGCGCGGCCGACTGAAGCTCTCCCGCCGGGCGGCGATGACCCAACCGTGAGCCCGGGCAAGAGGACGCATATTTCCCGGATGGTGTCGGAACCACCCGGGCGGAGAAGCTGATGGAGCGGCCGGTGCCGGGCGGGATCGATTCCGTTCGCCCGGCCGCTCGTGCATCCGCGCCACGGCCGCTCGAGTACGGAGTCGGTACGACGGAGCTCGATGTCGGAGTTTTCGACACCGTCCTTCCGTCCGGTACTCGCATTCTCTCCGAGCGGATCGACTCGGTACGCTCTGTCGCGACGGGATTCTGGTTCCGGTCGGGATCCGTGCATGAGCCGTCGGAGCTCGCCGGGATCTCGCACCTGCTGGAGCATATGGTGTTCAAGGGAACGGAGCGGAGATCCGCCCTTGAACTTGCGCTCGAGATCGAAGGTCTCGGGGGCTCGCTGGACGCATACACGGCGCATGAGCACACGTCGTTCATGGCCCGGGTTCCGGATACGGCGCTCGAGACGGCGCTCGACGTTCTCGCGGATTTGTCTTTCGAACCGAGGTTGTCGGCAGATGACCTGGCGCTCGAGAGAGAAGTCGTGCTGGAAGAGATCGCTCGGGTGGAAGACACACCTGATGACCTGGTGTTCGAGCTGCACGGCGAATTCCTGTTCGGCGGCCACCCGTACGGCTCATCGATCCTGGGGCACCGAGAAACCGTGAACTCGATCGACACGGCGGATCTCGCGCGGCTTCATATGTCTGTTTACAGGCCGGCCGCGCTCGTCGTAGCCGCGGCCGGCCGGGTCGAACACGAGAAGCTGGTCGAGCTCGTCGAGCGGCACCTTCCGGAGGATCCGGGAGAGGGACCGCGAGACGTGGATCGTCCTGACTCGTTCGGCGCTGGATTTCGAGAGGTGACCCGGCCGGGAGGCCGCCAGGTTCACATTGTAGCGGGGGCGCCGGGCATCGCCTGGGGAGATTCGCTTCGTGACGCGTCGATCGTCGTGGGTACGGCCCTCGGGGGCGGGATGACGTCGCGCCTGTTCCAGCGGATCAGAGAGGAGCTCGGACTGGCGTACGCCGTGTTCTCATGGCAGTCATACTACCGGAGCGGGGGAGCCCTCGGAGCCTATGTGGGGACCCGTCCTGAAAGTGCTGAACGGGCGCGGGCGGCACTGCTGGAGGAGTTCCGGAAACTGGCCGATCAGGGTCTGCCAGCGGAGGAGGATGAAGAGATCCGGACGCAGATCAAGGGGCAGCTTCTCCTGTCGCTAGAGTCGCCCTCTTCCAGAATGCACAGGCTCGCCGGTACCGTGCTGCATGACGACCCCTACCGCTCGCTAGATGAGATCGCGGCCAGGATCGACGCAGTGACGCCGGATGATGTGGCGGAGGCCTGTTCCATGCTTCACCCGGACGGTCTGGCGGTGCTGGAACTCGCACCTGCATAATGCCCCTGCGGTCGGCCCAGGAATCGCCGGTCGCCGTCGAATACACGTGAATCCAAAGGAGCGTTCCCCGTGATCATCGGGATTCCGAAGGAGATAAAGGCGAACGAGAATCGGATCGCACTCGTGCCTGCCGGCGCCCAGGCTCTCGTGAGCGCAGGTCACGACGTCGTGGTCGAAGCGGGAGGGGGAGTCGGTAGTGGCTTTCCCGATTCCGACTATACGGCGGTCGGCGCGAAAATCGAGCCGGACGTCGATGCTCTGTGGCAACAGGCCGAGATGATCATGAAGGTCAAGGAGCCGATCGCGGTCGAGTACCCGCGCATGCGTCCCGGTCAGGTCCTGTTCACCTACTTTCACTTCGCGGCCGATGAGACGCTCACACTAGCGACCCTCGAGCGGGAAGTGGTCGCGATAGCCTACGAGACGGTCCAGCTTCCGACCGGTGAGCTTCCGCTGCTGACTCCGATGTCCGAAGTCGCCGGGCGGATGGCTGTGCAGGAAGGCGCGAAGTACCTGGAGAAGACGCACGGAGGGTTGGGCCTGTTGCTGGGCGGTGTCCCCGGGGTCCTGCCGGCGGAAGTCGTGATCCTCGGTGGTGGGGTGGTCGGGACGAACGCAGCGAAGATTGCGGCCGGCTTCGGGGCCCATGTGACGATTCTGGACGTGGATCTCGACCGGCTCCGGTATCTCTCCGACGTGATGCCGGCCAACGTGGACACATATTACTCGAACCGGATCAATATCCTGGAGCAGATCGCCCGGGCCGATATCCTGGTGGGCGCCGTACTGCTGCCCGGTGCGAAGGCGCCGAGCCTGGTGAAGCGGGATGACTTGAAGCTGATGAAGAACGGTTCGGTAATCGTCGATGTCGCCGTGGACCAGGGAGGGTGCATCGAGACCGTGAAACCGACGACCCACGAGGATCCGATCTACGTGGTCGATGGTGTCATCCACTATTGCGTGGCGAACATGCCCGGTGCGGTTCCGAGGACGTCTACGCTGGCGCTCACGAACGCGACGTTCCCGTACGCCCTCACGCTCGCCAATAAGGGCTGGAAGCAGTCCTGTGAGGAAGATCCGGCACTCGCGCTTGGCGTCAACGCGGTTGGCGGAAAACTGACATACGCAGCTGTGGCCGAGGCGTTCGGCTTCGACAGCGTACCTCTGTCGGACATGATGTGAGCTCGAGAAAGGTGGGGCCGACGGTCCCGCCTTTCCTCGCTTTCTGACGCACTCTAGATTCTCTCTTCCTCTGGCGCGGAGCTTGCCCAGAAAGGGAATGAGACAGCGACTCGACGTGCGGGGGCGTCGGGTCGTGCAGCCCGGTCGCGTTCGCCTCCCCGGCACCAGAACACGGACCACCGCATGTGGAAACGGTTTCTTAAAGGCAACTTCCTGCCCCTTAACGATGTCGGTGTCGACCTGGGCACGGCGAATACGCTCGTCTACGTCCACGGCGAAGGGATCGTTCTCAACGAGCCTTCGGTAGTCGCAGTCAACAAGGGAACCGGGCAGATCGAGGGAATCGGGCTCGAGGCCAAGCGGATGCTCGGGCGGACGCCGCACGGTGTCGAAGCCGTCCGCCCGCTGAAGGATGGCGTGATCGCGGACGTCGATGTGACAGAACTCATGCTGCGCTATTTCCTCAAGTCCGTCACCGCCAACCGGTTCTTCAAGGTCAGGCCCCGGGTCGTGGTCGGAGTTCCGTCCGGTATCACGGAACTGGAGCGACGGGCGGTCCGCTCGAGCGCGCACGCGGCCGGAGCGAAGGAAGTCTATATGGTCTCCGAGCCGATGGCTGCCGCGATTGGAGTCGGGCTCCCGGTGGAGACACCGACGGGGAACATGGTCATCGACGTTGGTGGCGGGACTACGGAGATCGCGGTGATCGCGCTCTCGGGTCTCGTCGCGGAGACCTCGATTCGCGTCGGGGGAGACGAGCTCGACGAGGCGATCGTCTCGTTCCTGCGCAAGAATTACAATCTGCTTATCGGCGAGCCGACGGCGGAGGCGATCAAGATCCAGATCGGATCCGCCTACCCGGCGGACGAAGAGCGGGAGATGGGTGTGAAGGGACGCGATCTTGTCTCGGGTATTCCGAAGACGGTACGGGTGAACTCCGCGGAAATCCGGGAATGCATTCTCGAACCGATTCAGCAGATCGTCGGGGCGGTGCGGCGCGCGCTGGAGATCACGCCGCCAGAGCTCGCGGCCGACATCGTGGATCGGGGAATCGTGATGACCGGCGGCGGCTCGTTGATTCGGGGACTGGACTTGCTCCTGCTCGAGGAAGCCGGGCTCCCGATCCATGTCGACGAAGAGCCGCTGACCTGCGTGGTCCGCGGGTGCGGGCGCATACTCGACGACCTCGCACGCTTCCGGACCGTGCTTGCGACCTGACGGGGAGGAGTGCGCTATCTCACCGTCGGCCGTCCGGAAAGCCAGCGCCGAGACCTGGCGCTGGCCGTCGGGCTCGTTTTCTTCTCGCTGTTTCTCGCCGGACTGAGTCTGGAGTCCCGACTCGCCATCACGCAGGGACTGCGTTCCTCGATTCTCGCTCCGTTCCTCGCAGCCCAGAGCATGTTCGCCCGCAGCGCAGACCTTTCCGAGCGAGTTGCGACACTCACGACCGAGCAGGAGGCCCTGGCGGCCAGGGTGCTCGAGGCGGCCGACCTGGAGCTGGAAAATCAACAGCTGCGCGTCATCACGGGGCTTCCGGACCGACGGAGCAGTGAGTTCGCGGTTGGAGAGGTGATTCCTGGGGCGCCAGAGGCCGGAGTGTCGCACAGCTTCCTGTTCCGAACACGAGATGACGTTGTCCCGATGACGCCTGCGGGGATCAGCTCTCCCCAGGGGATCATCGGCGTACTTCGGACGGCTCGCGGCGGAAGCGGCCTCGGAGAGTTCTGGACGCACCCCGACTTCCGCGTCGGTGTTCGCACTCCGAATGGTTCGACGACCGGGATTCTCAGGGCGTTTCTCGCCCCGGGCGGGGAAACGATGATGTTGCTCGAGGGGATTCCGTTCCAGACGAACATTCCGGCCGGTACTCTGCTCGTGACTTCCGGAATCGGCGGGGTACACCCGGCGGGTGTGCCGGTCGGTCGGGTCGTCGAGGAGGCGGAGTCGCGCTCGGGGTGGTCGCACTCGTTTCTCGTCGAGCCGGTTGTCCGACCGGGCCAGGTCCGGGTCGGACTCGTGTGGCTCGTCGGATCCGTCCTGCCGTCTCCGGACAGCTCGAGCGGTTGAGGCGCGCGGTGGACACTGAGCGATCGACCTGGGCGTGGAGCGGATTCGGAATCGTTCTGCTTCTTATCCTTCACTTCCTGTTCCGTCCGCTGTTCGTGCGCCTCCCGGTAGCCCCGAATCTCCTCGTGGGGGCGCTGCTGCTTGCCACCCTGCGCCTGCGCGCAGGACACGCCGCGCTGCTCGGATTCGGGCTCGGCATCCTGGAAGCGGCGATGGCACTGGAGGGGATGGGCTGGTACGCGCTTGCCCTGACCGTGATCGGATACGCAGGTGCGCGGTCTCGGGATCTTCTGTTCTCCGACGCACGCTTCTACGTATTCGGCTACCTGTTCGTCGGCACTTGGCTTGCTGAGAGCGTGCTTCTCCTGCTCGGCACCTCACCGCCGGGGCCTGTACGGCTGATCGCCGGTGGGGCCGCCGACGCGTTGCTCACGGCACTCGTGTGCGGCGGAGTGGAAGCGATGAC
>PVMS01129353.1_pt1 | contig 11299 bp, 9 predicted proteins | sample 1853461 | NCBI WGS metagenome assembly PVMS01 (sample SAMN08582032, study PRJNA380276) | Marine sediment metagenome, whole genome shotgun sequencing project. | isolation source: ocean sediment barecode stripped | collected 2017
GCAACTTCAAGCAAACCTTCAGCCGCTTTAAACAGCTGATCTCTACAATCCTCGGCTGCCCTCTGGAAGGCAGAACCACTGGTGATTATCTGCTTGCTGCCGCCCTGTGAACCTCCGTCAGTGGCAGTATCGGTAACGCCCCAGTCACCGGTATTGACATCGTCATAGCTCATGCCCGTGTCTCGGCGACAATGTGGCAGAAAGCAGTATTACTGCCACCACCGGCACGGCTGATACCAGCGTTGATAAGAGCCTTGCCATCCCTGGTCAGATTGATTATTGCGCCCCTGGCGCTTGACATACCGCCGAGACCGTCAACATGACCACAGATTCCCATACCATGCATTCTGCCATCAGGCAATGTGCTGGTATTAGGTGCATGCCATTTCTGATCCCAGTCAATGGCTGCAGCCGATTCTGTAAGGCAGTCCGCCAGGCCGTTACTGGATAAAGGCCTGCCGGAGTCTACATCCATACCACCGGGGAAGGGTGGCTGAATGTTTTTAAGCCTGAAGCCCAGTGGGTTTTCACCGCACTCGTAGGCTGCCATATCAATAGCTGCCTCGGTGAGGACGGTACACGGTGGATGCTGTACGCACCGCCAGGCACCCGTTCTGGGCTTATTGGTTACTATGGTTGTACCCCGATAGCGGGCATTGTCGCATTTATACGTATACCTTATGGAGTCGTTTCCGCCGCCGCCACGGTTACTGCCGCTAACGCAGGCATCACCCCAGTACTGAGAACCAATACCCTGGATAATGCCATTGTCATCACAACCAATTGTAATGTCGGCTTTTAGTGGGAACTGGTGCGTACGCATGACGAAATTCTCTGCTCGACTGAGGGCAACAACCACCGGTTTGCCTGCCTTTCGAGCAAGAACGGCAGCTGGAACACCCCAATCAATGGAGTGCTTATCCCCATGCCCCGAACCAGTACCATGGGAGACGAGGTGAACCTTGTTTAGAGGCATGTTCAGCCTTGATGCCAGAGTGCTTCGCTGCCCGAAGGGATTCTGTGTGGTTGTCTGGATGTACAAATGATCCCCTGTCCAGTAGGCAGTCGCTGTGCATGATTCTATACTGCCATGCTGGAAGTAAACGGTCCAGCCCATCGGCCCGGTAGTAATGGTGTGGGTCGATGCGGCAAAACCATCCTCGAAGTCACCGCGTATTGTCTCGGTTATCGGATCCCTGACATTGCTCTCGGGATAGATGCCTACTACGGGTGCACCCGACTGCATGGCTTCATCAGCATCGATTACAAAGGCATATTGATCGTACTCTACATCAATCAGGGTGAGTGCCCGGGCAGCGGTAGCCTCATCGACTGCAGCCACGCCGGCAACTTCCTGACCGGCATATTGTATGGTATCAGACCAACCGGGGGTGTCCTCGAAGGTACAAACAGCTTCAACCCCCTCTAAAGCCTCGGCTTTACTGGTATCCACACTTAAAACTTTGGCCGCCGGATAGGGTGATCCAAGTAACCTGACAAATAGCTTCTTGCCCAGGAGAATATCAGCTGCAAAATCCAGCCTCCCCGTGAGGCAATCCATTAGCTGCTTATCCTTTAGTCCTTCTTTGCCTACAACTTTTAATTCATCTGCCATATTCATTCACCTCCTTTATACACCCAATACCGCATCTATGAAATTGTGGATTTCACCACAGGCGCATAGATGGCCAGAGAGAGCTAGCCTGACCTCGTCTCTGGTTGGATTTGAATTCTTGTCCAGCAATGCCTTAGCTGCCATGAGGAAGCCCGGGGTGCAGTAACCACACTGTGAGGCACCCCTTTCATAGAACGACTGCTGTAGTGGACTGAGCGTTATACCGTCTGATAGTCCTTCGATGGTTAAAATACTTTTACCCACCGCCTCGGCGGCAAGCATCGTGCAGGAATACACTGCTTCACCGTCTACCACCACCGTGCAAGTGCCACATTCTCCTCTATCGCAGCCCATTTTTGTACCTGGTAATCCAAGCATCTCTCTGATCACAAAAGCGAGACTCCAATAAGGTTTTACCTGGACCATATAGGCATTTCCATTGACATTAAGTGTGATAACGCCGGGAACGCCACCCGGGTGAGCAGCTTCAAAATGAACCTGCAGTTCGGCAAGGGTATCAAACTCCATGCCGTCAATGGGATCTACAAACTTGGTTTGTGTATCTGTTACCGTTGCTGTTTGTGTATCTGTTACCGTTGTGGCTCCTGCTGTAACCGTTGCTGTTACCGTTTCAGTGGTGGTGTCGCCACCACAGGCAGCCAGGAGAACAGTCGAACCAATGGCGGTACCGCCAACAAGCAGACCAGCGTCCTTAAGAAACTCTCTTCTTGATAATCCTTTAGTTTCTTCTTCTTTTTCGGTCATATATTTCTCCTTTTTCGACCTTTCTTCTTTTCAAACTTTTACTGATTTTTGGTATTACCTCAATAAGCATCACCTCCTAAAAGAATGTTGCTATAAGTTAAGACTGAACATTACATTATCTTTAATACACATTGTGGTAAGCACTGCCGTAATTCCCGATTACACCCAGGGCCTCGCACACGGGAGGGGTGAGTTTCTTAATTAAGCTGTTGGGTGATGCCGTACCCCAGCACCCTGGTTTCCCCCGGTAGTGCTTACCACAGAAGATTTGCATTGATATTAGGCCTTTCTAATAAATCAATAAACCAAAATTTGACTTATTTTTTATATATAGACTATCACCAATCTGTTACTTAATCGTCTACAAAATATAAACCGACCTACTACAGGTCGGTTTCACTATTAGCTCACCGTCACCAGAGTGACCATATTATGGTGGCGGTTCAACGCCTCCTGTTTTGTGCCAGCCGTTATGAAAAACCCTGGCTGATAACCACTCGTTTTGTATAAATTTAGGGCAAACTATGGTCTATATCGCTAGAATAACACAATAAATACAAATGTCAATAGTCTGTATATACTAAATTATATATTCTTTACTTTTTCGTCTACAGCTTAATCCGAATGTTAAAAATTCAGTAATATTTTAACCAAATCATATAATGTACATTAACTAATTGATAACTATAAACCTGGCATTTATCTACCAGCTATAGCTGGTATGAAGTTCTACTCCTCTATCTTCTAATTCTGTGACTACATCCCATGGTCCCGTGTGCTCGACAATAAGTATTCCATTGCCTGCGAGAAGCACCCTGTCCCCTTCACCAAGTCCGGCATTATATACAAGTGGCCATATATCCCCAATATCATTATCTTGAATATTAAGCCATCTAAGGTTAATCAAGTTGGATATAGCAGAAATATTGATTATCTCGTTCATATTTAGTTTAAGCACCTCAAGGTTAGTTAAGCCAGAAAGTGGAGAAATATCAATTATCTGATTATTGGAAAGGTCTAACTCAGTTAAATTTACGCATTGCTCAATACCGGTAGTATCGGTTATACTTTTATTGCTAGCCAGTAGCACTGTAAGATTAGCTAATTCATCAAATAATATTTCTTCTTCAGATCGTTTACCCAAAGTATCTCTTATAGCTGTTTCGAGATTAAAATCAGAAAATACAACGTTTTTGGGTTCGTTCGTTGAAATCGTTGTAGCCTCTGTCCCATTCCCTGTGCTACAGCCAGCAAGTGTAGGGAAGACAAGCAAAAGAATTATTGTAATTAGTAGTCCAGAATGCTTCATTGTGCTCCCTGCCATTAATTTGTTGTACTACTTTTATTTACTCATTAATGTAATGGGTTGTCAAATCTCACATAAAACAAAGTGTTGTTTCGGGGCGAGTCCGACCCTCCCCCGTCTCCGCCAGAAACAAAGATGAACCATTTCACGGCTCATCAACGATATTTATGCCTGATACCCCGTAGATATCAGGCATAAATGGCAATATATAATAATCTATCCTGCTGTATCAATATTGAACTATTATATTATGCTATAATTAGTGAAAATTGTAGCTATCGTTTTTGAGTGAATAATTGAAAGAACGAATAGAAAGCCGAAAAAAGGCATATTCCTTTGTTTTAGAGAAGGTAAAAGAACTAGGTTTTGCTCACAACTATAGACTTAGTAAAATAGGCAACGATATTGATTATATATCACTTAACGATGTTATCGGACTCAAAGAAGGTACTAACGACACTCCTCTACAATTGGTAACCAGATTAAAGAAGCTCTTACAAGGCACTGCCAAGGAAACAGAAATAGACCAGTACCTCACCCAGCCTTTTTATAGATCAAAGCCCAAATCATACTAAAAGCAATAATCCTTAACAAAATAATTATCGAACTACCTAATAACACTAACTATTGCTTTATGCATATATACCTTATGATACTGATATCGCCGAGGGAGGTTCTACATGCCGAGAAGAGAAGACATTCACAAGGTAATGATAATAGGTTCGGGGCCTATTGTTATTGGCCAAGCTTGCGAGTTTGACTATTCTGGAACACAAGCCTGCAAAGCCCTTCGTGAGATGGGTTACGAAATCTTGTTGGTTAATTCTAATCCAGCGACTATTATGACCGACCCCGGTATGGCTGATGTTACTTATATCGAGCCACTCAACCTCGAAATAATGACACAGATTATCGAGAAAGAAAGGCCAGATACTCTTCTCCCCAATCTGGGTGGACAGACTGGTCTCAATCTAAGTGCAGGTTTATCCCGTTCCGGGGTTCTGGACAAGTATGGTGTCAAGGTAATTGGTGTTGAGATTGATGCCATAGTGCGTGGTGAAGATCGTATTGAATTTAAAAAGACTATGAATCAATTGGGAATAGATATGCCAAAAAGCGAGGCAGTCTATAATGTTGAGGATGCTGAAAAGATAGCAGTGGATCTTGGTTATCCAGTGGTTGTTCGCCCTGCCTATACCATGGGCGGGACTGGTGGTGGGCTTGTTTATAACGTGGAAGAACTTCGTATTGTGGCCAGCCGGGGTATTGCAGCAAGTCTTATTGGGCAAATACTCATAGAAGAGTCGGTCCTCGGCTGGGAAGAGTTGGAATTGGAAGTTGTGCGTGATGCCAAGAATCAGATGATTACCGTGTGCTTCATTGAAAACGTAGATGCTATGGGTGTTCACACAGGCGACTCATTTTGTACTGCACCCATGCTTACTATTAGTATTGAGCTTCAACAACGCCTTCAGGAATATTCTTACAGAATCGTAGAGGCAATTCGCGTCATCGGTGGTACCAACATTCAGTTTGCTCACAATCCAAATACAGGTCAAGTTGTCGTAATAGAGATTAATCCTAGAACATCACGTTCTTCAGCACTAGCCTCTAAGGCCACCGGTTTCCCTATTGCCCTTATCTCTGCCAAACTGGCGGCTGGGTTAACACTAGATGAGATACCATACTGGAGAGAAGGCACACTGGATAAATATACACCCACTGGCGATTACGTAGTTGTTAAGTTTCCGCGATGGGGTTTTGAAAAGTTCCGTGATGCTGAGGATAAACTTGGCACTCAAATGCGTGCAGTAGGCGAAGTAATGAGCATCGGTAAAAACTATAAGGAGGCCCTCCAGAAAGCAATTCGTTCTCTGGAGAATGGTCGCTATGGTTTGGGATTTGCAAAAAACTTCCACGAAAAAACACTGGACGAACTTATGGATATGCTCAAATGGCCAACTAGTGAACGCCAGTTTATTATGTATGAAGCATTGCGTAAAGGTGCCAATGTAGAGGATTTATCTAAGATAACTTTTATCAAACCCTGGTTTATTGATCAGATGAGAGAGTTAGTAGAACTTGAGAATGTAATTCTCAAGTATAAGGGTGGGGAAATACCAGGCGAACTGCTTGCTCAAGCTAAAAAAGACGGATTTTCGGATCGCTATCTATCAAAAATCCTTGGTGCGCCTGAGAAGGGAATTCGCCAACAGCGCACCTCGCTGGGTGTAGTAGAGGGCTGGGAACCGGTGCCAGTCAGCGGTGTAGAGGATGCCGCCTATTACTTCTCCACCTATAATGCCCCTGATATGACATCTGTAAGCAATCGGAAAAAAGTGATGGTCTTGGGTGGTGGCCCTAATCGTATTGGTCAAGGGATAGAGTTTGATTATTGCTGCGTGCATGCCGCTTTTGCGCTTCGCGATGAAGGTTACGAGACAATTATGGTCAACTGTAATCCAGAAACAGTCTCCACAGATTACGACACATCGGATAAATTGTACTTTGAACCACTAACAGTAGAAGATGTGCTAAGCATATACCAAAAAGAAAAGCCAGAAGGGGTTATCGTTCAGTTCGGCGGGCAGACACCGCTTAATATCGCAAATGAATTAGCTGAAGCTGGTGTTAGGATCCTAGGTACTTCACCAGAAACTATAGACTTTGCTGAAGACAGGGATCGATTCCGTCATAAAATGCAGCAATTAGGAATACCTATGCCAGAATCTGGAATGGCTATCAGCCTGAAGGAAGCCATGGGTATTGCTGGCCGTATAGGTTATCCTCTTATGGTACGCCCGTCATATGTACTCGGGGGGCGGGGTATGGAAGTGGTTTATGATGAAGAAATGCTAGAACGATATATGCTAGCGGCAGTAGATGTAACCCCTGATCGCCCTATTCTTATTGATAAGTTTCTTGAAAACGCTATTGAAGCAGAGGCAGACGCGCTTGCTGATGGTCAAAGTGCTTTCGTACCAGCAATTATGGAGCACGTTGAATTGGCTGGAATCCATTCCGGTGATTCTTCCTGCACCATTCCACCCGTCAGCATAAGCCAGGAACACATTGACACTATCTATCGCTACACTAAAATGATAGCCAAGGAACTTGGTATCGTAGGCTTAATGAATATTCAATACGCCATTGCTGATGGAATAGTGTATGTGCTAGAAGCCAATCCGAGAGCATCAAGAACTGTGCCATTAGTGTCAAAAGTATGCAATATATCCATGGCCCGGATTGCTACCCAATTGATGCTGGGTAAGAAAATAGATGAGCTCGACTTGAGCTCTCCTACAATACCACATATTGGTGTTAAAGAAGCCATATTTCCATTTAATATGTTCCCGGAAGTTGACCCTATTCTCGGACCGGAAATGCGCTCTACTGGCGAAGTGCTTGGTATTGCTGATTCATTTGGATTAGCCTTTTTTAAGGCTCAAGAAGCAGCACAACAAGTGCTGCCAACAAAGGGTACAGTCTTGATAACGGTTTGCGAGAGGGATCGGCCAGCTGTATATGAAGCAGCTCAGCAGTTTACTAAGCTTGGCTTCAATATAAAGGCTACTGAGGGCACATATAAGTTTCTTGCTAGTAAAGGAATAGAATCACAGTTAATACTAAAGCTGCATGAAGGACGGCCTAATATTATCGATGCTTTAAAGAATAAGGAGATCCAGCTTGTTATTAATACGCCGAGTGGCAAGTTAAGCCAATATGATGATTCTTATATTCGAAAAACAGCGATAAAGTATAAAGTGCCCTATATGACAACATTAGCAGCGGCATTAGCTGCAGCTAAAGGTATTACTGCTTATTGTCAAGGGAAGACATCGGTAAGATCGTTGCAGGACTATCATTCAAAAATAAAGTAGGGGATACCTTACTAATGACCGGAGTTAAAGAAAAGGCTGATGATGTGCTTCAGAATTTGTTTATTACTATTAGGGAACCGCTGCTATTCCCTTGTGCTATATTAGCACATTCAGTCTGCTACAAAACTTATTTTAGTTGATCATACAAAACAAAGCATTGTTTCGGGGCGGGTTCGACTCCCCTCCCCCGTCTCCACCAGAAACACAGACGAACCTTCTAGGGGTTCGTTTAAGATACGGATATCAAACCCTTCACGCGAAGCCGCCACCTGGAAGACAGGTTTAAAAGGTGGCTTTGGTTTTATGGCGATGAATATAGAATTGAATTTAATTAGGATATAAAATATAATCAAAACTAGTATGAAAGCAAATATTGTCAGGTCCACCTGGATAGCGTTCATTGTTGCTGTCATTCTATTAGTAATTACATCACCGAGCATTGCTAGTACGCCCATGGAAAGCACAAATGGGGATTGTGATTACAACTCCTATCAAGGGGGGGCTACTATTCCACAATGCTGTTTAATGTCAGAGTACCCACTTTCTCACTGCATTTTTACCAACACAGCTGATATAACGGTGCTGCATACCAGTCGCTTTATCCCGAATAAAATTGTCTACTTAGCCTGGTTCAAGACAGATGTGATCACCGAAACCTCCCTTAATCCTAAAAAGCCTCTCCAATGGGCACCTGCCCAAGAACTACCCTCATATAATTATACAGAATACCACTGTCGCAACTGCCTGAATTCCGAAGAACCACCTCAAATCTAAAGACTAGATAGCTGTGCCCACCCAATTATCTCATTGTTTACAGTAGCTGTTTATCCATTTGTATTATTCAAGTGAATCTTAGGGGTGGGTAGCTAGTTATCCTATGTCGCTGCTGTATGTTAACACTAAAGTGAAGAACACATCCCTGTTGGTAGTTGGCATTGATCCCAAAGAAGAGAGGGCAATCTGAGTTATTGAGGAGGTAATAATGAAACCGGCGGTAAATTCAAAAAAATTGGCGATTATCCCGGCACTAGTAGTGGGCGGATTTAGCTTCTACTGGTATTTTAATCCATTCCCTTGGCTGGGTGTAATTATGGGGATTATTTTTGGTTCTTTGGTCTACTTTACCCTCAGCACAAGAAATATGGAAAGATTAAGGAGAACAATATTTATAGGTTTTTTTGTATTGGCGTGGGTGGCGGTGATTGCCATCATTCTCGATGCGGGCACCACTACCTTTATGTCGTGGGTTCGACTGGCATCAACAGAATACTATCTACAAGGTCAACCAATGCCTGGATCGAGTAATATGCCAGACACCAGGCTGATCCCTCAGACCTTACTGGGTAACGCTTACTATATGGAAGGAGCTGGTTGGGTGACTAGATTCGCTTCAAGCCCCTGGGGCGTCTTTATGTATATGGTGCCTTATTTCCTGACCGTCCTCATACTTGGTAGATCTATCTGTGGGTGGTTGTGCCCTTACGGGGGGTTGAGTGAAACCTTTGTAACTGGTAAGAAAGAGAGATGGCCACTCAATATGTTTAAAAGGCAAGTTACGACCAAAAGGGGGTTTCACTACGCAGGGCTAAAGAATTGGGTCTACCATAGTAAATATGGGCTTCTACTAGCTGTGATATTACTGTCTATTATTTTTTCCTTCCCACTGATAAGCATATTCTCTCCGTGGTTGTGGCTTAAAAGTACAATCATTTTTTGGCTAGTCATGGCCATAATTTTCATTTTCATGATATTCCTGCCGTTTATGACCAAGAGGAGATGGTGGTGCCTTATCTGCCCCGTGGGTGCGGCGGCGTCTCTCTTCAATAAAGCCAGCCTCTTCCGGATAAAGATAGATAAGAATAAATGCATCAAGTGCAATGACTGCGTCCAGGAGTGCCGAATGTATGCCATAACTCCCAAGGCGGTGGAATTTTCCGAGGCTCCAAATTCAAATTGTATTAGGTGTGGACGCTGTATAGAAATTTGTCCTGAAGAGGCAGTCGATTATAACTTGCTGGGAACTTCCATTAAAACAAGGGCTTGGCTAATAACGTTATCTATTCTTGCAATTTCGGCTTGGGGTATTTGGTTTGTAATTGCTTTGGCTGATATTTTGCAGCGTCTTCTGTAGCATTGACAAAGCTTGGGAGAGTGGTAGATCAGTTAAAGAAAATCATACTAGTGATCATATTGAGAATATATATTATATAAAAATTGCTTTTTAGAAGGAGGGTCAATGATGGCAATATTCACCAAAATACACTGTCCAAAATGCGGAGGCAATATTTATCTGGATTTTGATTTCTATGACCAAGACGGAAGGTGCCTTCAGTGTTCCTACGTTATTGACTTATCAGGCCTCATGGAAGTAAAAAAAGATTTAACTATAGGTAATCATAGAACCGCTTCTGAAGGGAGTACTAGGTAGTAGTATTGCACTTTTAGTATATTGTTGAGTAACAATTACTTAACTTTTGCGCTGAGGCTATAGCCTTAATTTGCCATGCGTCGTAATTATTAAAAAGAGGATATAATAGTAATTTGTCAGTTGAGGCTATAATACACAACCATCGGCGCTAAAATGCTGAGGCACTCCAACACAGGTTGTTCGCCGGCACTTGTAAATATTTGTATCTTCGTGCCGCCAACTCTTAAAGAGTCCCAGGCCAGCCTGTAATATAACCAGTCTATAGCCAGGCCAAGAGAGGTGGCTATAATGCAATAGATATGCTTTCTTCTGGTGCTTAAGCTGAACTTCAGCCACCGCAAACCAAGAATAAATACCAGGTAATTTCAGAAATAATCAAGCAGCGGCCCCACTACACCAATACCAAATAACAGGGGATTAGAAACCAGCCGCCCGCATCATATAGTGCTGCCGGCTTTTTCCGCTGCTCGTTTTCTTTTTGCAACACGCTGCTATTATACATATTTTTTACAGAATGGCACAGGAAGCCGTTTTCGAAAAATGCAGGTCGTAAGCATAATAATCAGTATCCTGCTTTCTTATCCACAATATTAAGAAGTTTCTGCCCTGCCAGATAGCGTCTCAGGTTTTCGCAGAAAACTTCTGTTGTCTTAGTTAAATAATCTGTCATTACTCCCGATATGTGTGAAGTGATGATCACGTTCTTAAGTTGCCATAACTTGCTTTCGGCCGGTAAAGGTTCTGTTGCAAAGACATCCAGACCGGCACCGGCAATCTGGTTGTTCTCAAGTGCTTCTATTAGTGCCTGTTCATCAATAATAGCTCCCCTCGAGACATTGATTAAATAGGCACTTGATTTCATTGCCTTGAGTTGCTTTTCTCCGATTAGTCCGTGTGTTTCATTAGTCAGGGGCAAAGATAGAATAATAAAGTCGCTCTGAGTGAGTAGCTGGTTTAATCCCTCCAGGGGTAATAAAACATCAACATTTCTGGCACTCGCTAATTTTTTAGTTGACCGGCGTATGGCTATGACCTTCATAGAAAAGGCTTTCGACAGTCTGGCTATTTCACTGCCGATGCTGCCCAATCCGACTATTCCCACAGTTTTCGAGTGCAAGACAACTGGAGGGAATTCTTTCCATTGCCTCCTTTTTTTTAATTCAAAACACAATGGCGCTTGCTTGGCAAACATCAAAATGAGTGCCATAACAAATTCCCCGATAGGTATGGCATGAATACCGCTAACACTGGTTGCACGGGCTCCGAGGCTTAAATGGATTCAAAGTACCTCTGCCGGAGTAGAA
>PVMS01129874.1_pt1 | contig 11299 bp, 11 predicted proteins | sample 1853461 | NCBI WGS metagenome assembly PVMS01 (sample SAMN08582032, study PRJNA380276) | Marine sediment metagenome, whole genome shotgun sequencing project. | isolation source: ocean sediment barecode stripped | collected 2017
ACATCAGGGGCTGTTTACACTAGCTTTTGAATTCACCGTAGGAGAGCAAGCGCTGGTAACGCTCTTCCAACAGGGCATCTGTTGTCAACCCGTCGAGCTCTTCAAGCTGCGCAGCCACGCAATTTCCTACTTGCATGGCAACTGTCTCGGGGTCTTTGTGTGCACCACCGAGCGGCTCCGGGATTACTTCATCAACCAGGCCCAATTGTAAGAGCCGGTCGGAGGTGATGCCGAGTGCCGATGCTGCAGCTTCCGCCATCGCTGCATCTTTCCACAGAATCGATGCGCAACCTTCGGGTGAAATTACCGAATAGGTGCTGTATTGAAGAATATTCACACGATCACCTACGCCAATGGCCAGTGCTCCGCCTGACCCGCCTTCGCCGATCACGGTGCATATAATAGGAACCGGCAGTCTCGACATGTATTTGAGGTTGGTTGCGATGGCTTCCGCCTGACCGCGTTCTTCAGCGCCGAGACCCGGGTAGGCACCGGGCGTATCGATAAAGGTCAGAAGAGGTAGCCGAAAACGCTCGGCCATTTTCATCAGACGCAGGGCTTTGCGATAGCCTTCAGGGCGCGGCATACCAAAGTTTCTGAAAATTTTTGCCTTGGTGTCCCGACCTTTTTGCTGGCCTATCGCCATCACCGCACGACCACGGAAGCGGGCCAACCCACCAACGATGGCGTGGTCGTCCGCAAATGCACGGTCACCATGGAGTTCATGGAATTCATCGAACAGGAAATCAACATAATCGAGCGTATAAGGTCGCAACGGGTGGCGCGAGATCTGCGATGTCTGCCAGGGAGTCAGGTCTTTGAAAATGCTGGATAGTTTTTGCCGCATTTTCGCCTGCAGACGCTGAATTTCTTCATCCAGGTTAAGCGCGTTGTCAGAACCTACATTACGCAACTCGTCAATTTTGGCCTGTAGCTCGGCAATAGGCTGTTCGAAATCGAGGTGGTTAGAGTTCATGTCAATCTGATTCCCGGAAAGAGAACGAAGTATAACGCAAAGGACATTTAGTTTAGACCCTGGCCGGTATAATCTCTTTTTGACTGGGTATACGTGTGCTATCCCAGTGTTCCAATGCCCATACCCAGAGCGCCTGCATTGATAAATCCGCCGGCGGTTTTTGTCCCAGGAAATACAGCGCCTGACGCACCGCATAAGCGGGATCCTGATGTCTGATTGGATCTGTCTGGTCGCGCTTACTTAATTTCTTTCTGTCGGCAGATAATGCGACTGGCAGATGCATATAGTCAGGTTGCTCAATACCCAGTGCCTTTTGAAGAGAGATTTGGCGGCAGGTGGAATCCAGCAGATCAGCACCTCTGACAACCTGTGTGATGCCCTGGAACTCATCATCAACCACCACCGCCAACTGGTAGGCATACAAACCATCGGCGCGCTTAATGATGAAATCACCACAGGTGATGGCCGATGATTCGGTAATCAGACCTTGCACTTTGTCGTTGAACTCACAAATGGTACTGCCAACTCTGAAGCGAATGGCGCGGGGATCCTTTGCCGCTGGAATTCCGTTTCTGCAGGTGCCCGGGTAAATACCGGAAGAGGGCAGGTCCTTGCGTGAGCAGGCACAGGGGTAAGCCTTGCCTGTCTCAAGTAATTTATCGACAGCATCCTGGTACGCACGGGTTCTGCTGCTCTGGTACAACGCTGGCTCACCCGCATGCATGCCGAATCTGTGCAAGTCGTTGATTATTTCCTCGCTGCTGCCGGTAACTTCCCTGGGTGGGTCGATGTCTTCGACTCTGAGTAACCAGCTGCCGCCGACAGATTTGGCTTCGAGGTAGCTGCCCACCGCTGAAACCAGAGAACCAAAATGCAGGGAACCGGTTGGCGAAGGTGCAAAACGGCCGATAACCGGTATTTGGGTCATCAATACACCAGCGGATTACTTGCCAACGACTACTGGCCTACAACCTGGGGTGCTTCGTTGAGGAAATCGCCGGTCACCAGCCTGACACCGCATTGCCACAGTACTGCCAGATCTGAGGCGTCCTGAACCTCATCTGCGACGATGGTGATGTCCTGCGTTTCAACGGCCCGCACCACAGCACGGATAATTTCCTGGTTGGCGGTATTGCTTGACAGACCCTGGGCCAGGCCAGGGCGAAGTTTGATCATGTTGACTGGCAAATGCTCAAGTAACTGTATGGTGCGACGATCATTGTCAAATTCGGACAGTATAAATCCGCAACCATATTCCTTCAGCTCATCGATGATGCGTCGTGTCGGTTTGAGGTTGGACTCTGCTGAAATGGCCGAGATCTCCAGTATCAATTGCGAACCCTCGACCTCGGTCTCCTCCATCGTACGCTGGAACCAGTTCGGGAAACTGAAATCGAGTATGGAATTATTGCTGAGTGAAATTATGTGCCTGTCACCGGTGCCGGCGATGGCAGCCATCAGCTGTGGAATTACGTGGCGGTCAATGGTACTGCCCAGATCATTGCGCTCGGCAGCGAGCATAAATTCACTGGCCTGGGTGTCGCCTTCCTCTTCGCGCATAAAGGTGCGGTTTTCGAACAGACCTTCGTTTTCACCTTCAAGGTCAACGATTGATTGCTGCACGGTGTAAAAATCATGGTTATTGAGTGCATAACGGATACGTTCTACCCAATCGCGGTCAGCTTCGCCGGAATGGACGGTCGTCAGTGCAGGTTTAAACCTGACCAGCGTATTGCCTTTTTGTGAGGCTTCTTTGAAAGCCGCCCTGGCATGTGTCAGGACTTCTTCAGCATCTTGTGTCTGGGAACCGAGGGTCGCCAGGCCGATACTGCATGATGCGGTCTTGGTTTCATCGCCCAGATCAATGATGTGATTGGTATAGTTCTCAAGTATGCAGTTGCCGCTTTTCTGCAAGGCTGCCTTGTTGTCGCGTTGGATCAGTACAGCAAAGCCGTTGTCGCTGATGCGTGCCGGCACATCCGTATCTTCGATGCAGCCATTGATGACATTTGCCAGGTCAAGGATGTAGGTATCAATACCATCCATGCCGAGACTTTGCTGCAAATCGAAGATCCCGTCTGTTTCGATATATAAAACTGCGTGCCTGTAATTCTCGTCCTGGTCTTTTTCGATCAGCTCGGAAAGTTTTTTGCTGAATGTCCGGCGGTTGATCATCATCGTCAACTGATCGGTACTGCGCAGACGGATCAGCTCTTCCTTCAGTGCGAGGTTTGCATCCTGCTTATGTACCATCATCTGGATACACCGCTCACCATTGAATTTGGCGGGCAGGAATTCCAGTTCCGCTTTCAGGTCCTTGTTGTCCGGGGTGGTAATCGTCACGGTCAGGGATTCATCAGGGAAAATGTCCTGATTCATATCACGAAGCAGTTTTTTGAGGTCGGTTCCTTCCTCGGGGGCCATTAAATCCAGCAGTGAAAGTCCTTCAACCTCGGCCAGTGTTTTTACCTGCAATAACTCGAGATAAGCATGATTGGCGTATATATGCAGACCTTCGTGAATGTAGGCGATTGAATCCCTGGCGCTGTCGAGCAGCAGGTCATAACGATCCTGAAGATCTTCCAGTTTGAGCGCCTGATCAGCATATTCTCGAGCTGATTTGCCGCCGGAGATGTGTTGTTTGACCACCCGCATCAGCTGATCATTTTCCTCGGCATTAATGATCTGCAATGGGTGGGTAGCGATCGCCTCTGAGAAATTGCCGGTAACCTCTGCGTTGACCTGTAAGGCCACCGGTGTCGAATGTTTATCTGCCATTTGCAGAAGTTGAGCGATCTTCATGGACGAGGGCAGTTCTGTACCCACCAATATCATAAAGGGTGATTTTTCTTTGATGGCCTCTTCCAATTCGCTGGTATTGGCGGCGCTGATGACCTGCACAGCAAGACCTGAATTGCGCAAAAAACTATTGATAAGCTGCGCATGGTCAGGTGATTTGTCGATGATCAGCAGGTTGGCGCTATCCATGGCCATAGTTCTCCAGTCCTCGATCCGTGAGGGGGATTGATATCATACGCGGTATTGACGGTCTTACAAAACGCATTTCTCCACCCCCTTCAATGAGGCTAAACATCCCTCAAAGTCCAGGGCACGTATTATCATTATATGCTGCAATTATGACGTATATTCCACAATTTTTATAGAATCCGTTGTTCGCGTAGAAATATTAATTCCTGGCAGCCCAGTAAACCGGTGGTTAGAGATTAACAAATTCAGTGAAATCGGGTGGTGTTTAACCGCGTTCGCGTTATCATTACAGAATTATTCAGCAAACTGATTACACGGCATTCCGGAGACAGCAGTGGCGACCTACAGCACCAATGAGTTCAAGAGCGGACTAAAAATAATGATCAACGGCGATCCTCACAACATCGTTGAGAACGAATTTGTAAAACCCGGTAAGGGACAGGCATTCAGCCGCGTCAGGGTACGCAACCTCAAGACCGGGCGCGTGGTTGAGAAGACCTTCAAATCAGGCGAAACGGTTGAGGCCGCCGATGTCTTTGAAACAGCAGTGCAGTACCTGTACAACGACGGAGAGTTTTGGCACTTTATGCACCCGGAGTCCTACGAGCAATATTCCATCGGCAAGGATGCGATAGGTGATGCCGTATTGTGGATGCAGGAGGAGGGCATTTGCGACATGACCCTGTTCAATGGCCTGCCTTTAACAGTATTGCCGCCGAATTTTGTTGAAATGCGTGTTGTGCAGACCGACCCCGGATTGCGTGGTGATACGTCCGGCGGTGGCGGAAAACCCGCCACGCTTGAAACCGGAGCAGTGGTGCGTGTGCCTTTGTTCATTGAGGAAGGCGAGCTTATAAAAATCGATACACGCGTCGGAGAATATACGTCCCGCGTAAAAGGCTGATTTTACGTGGCTACAGTCCTACTGCTACCGCGCTGGCTGGTGCCGGTCCGGCCCCGCCTGCAGGTGCTGGAACAGATGGCAGTGGTGATTGAAGACGATCTGATCACCGCCATTCTGCCACGTGAGCAGGCCATGGCGGACTACCAGGCCGAAAACCACATCGAATTGTCTGAGCACGTTTTGCTGCCGGGGTTTATCAACACGCACACACATTCGGCCATGTCTCTTCTACGGGGATATGCGGATGATCTGAATCTGCAGGAATGGTTGAATGATCACATCTGGCCGGTAGAAAAAGCCCTTTTAGGCAGTGATTTCGTACGCGACGGCTCAAATCTGGCAATCGCTGAAATGTTGCGTGGTGGTACAACCTGTTTCAATGACCTTTATTTTTACCCTGAAGTAACTGCCTCGGCGGCGCTTGAAGCGGGTATGCGTGCGTGTATCGGAATACCCGTTATTGATGTTCCAACCTCATGGGCTGCCAATGAAAACGAGTGTCTGGATAAAGGTCTGGATTTAAGTGCCGCCTGGCAGGAAGAAGCCTTGATCTCCGCATCACTTGCGCCGCACGCACCGTATTCTGTCGGCGACGCGACACTGGAAAGGATCGCTGATTTGTCTGCCACCCATGATATGCGGGTCCACATGCACGTACTGGAATCAGCATGGGAGCTAGCCGAGTCGATAAAAGTTCATGGCAAGTCGCCACTGACGAGGTTGGCTGATCTCGGTTTACTGAATGAACGCCTGTTAGCGGTACATATGACCCAGCTCGATGGTGTGGAATTGGCGACACTGGCCGATGCGGGTGTGAATGTCATCCATTGCCCCGAATCAAATCTCAAACTTGGTAATGGTATTTGCCCGGTTGCCCGACTTCAGGAGCATGGTATCAACGTGGCACTCGGAACCGATGGTGCGGCCTGCAATAACGATCTGGATTTGCTTTCTGAAGCAAGAACGGCAGCCCTGATGGCCAAGGGGTTTTCTGCCGACCCATGCGTGTTGAATGCATTCCAGGCCCTGGAAATGATGACCATCAATGCGGCACAGGCGCTCGGGCAAGCCGATCAGCTGGGCAGCATCGAGCCGGGAAAACAGGCAGATCTATGTGCCATCCGCATGGATTCACTACAGACAACACCGATGTATGATGTGGTCTCGCATTTGATCTATGCTGCTTCCAGCCAGCAGGTGTCACACGTTTGGGTGGCAGGACATATGTTGCTGGACGATCAGGTGTTCCTTCACCTGGATGTAAGCGATATCATTGACCGTGCCCGGCACTGGGCTGAACGGATTACGGCAGGAGTATCGAACTGATGAGCACAAGCACAAACGGCCCCACGGCCAATGTCGATCCTGCCGAACAGCAAAAATTCGACCGTATCGCCGCCACCTGGTGGGACCCCGATGGTGAATCACAACCACTGCATGATCTGAATCCTGCGCGTATGGCGTACATCATGGATCGGGTTGAGATAGCCGCTGAACAGGTCATTGATGTTGGTTGTGGGGGCGGTATTTTATCGGAATCGCTGGCAGCACAGGGCGCGAAGGTTACCGGCATTGATATAGCGGAAAAAGCGCTGTCGGTCGCCAGGCTGCATTTACATGAATCGGGTTGCAAGGTTGATTACCAGCTAAGCACCGCTGAATCATGGGCGGAAAAACACCCGTCCTGCGCCAGGGTCGTGACCTGTATGGAAATGCTGGAGCATGTGCCGGATCCGGCATCAGTGGTATCGGCCTGTGCCGGCATGCTGGCGGCCGGTGGCCATCTGTTCATGAGTACCCTGAACCGCAATCCGGTATCTTTTGCGGTTGCTATCCTCGGTGGCGAGCACATTGCACGGGTGGTGCCGAAAGGGACACATCAGTATGACCGCTTTATCAAGCCGTCAGAGCTGTGTCAGTGGTTGCGTGTCGCGGGCATGAAAGTCGAAGAGATTACCGGCATTCATTACAATCCGTTGGAACGTACCGCCCGCACCGGTGGCCATGTGCGGGTCAACTACCTGATTCATGCCATCAAACCTGATCACTGAAGCAGCTTTGGTTTGAGCACCCGCTTGACAGCAGTTGAACTGGAACACTGTCGTGAGGCGGCCATCAAAGCTGGTAGTCTTTTCGAATTCACCAGCCGATACCTGCCCGCAGACCGGTTTGAAGAATATCTGGCTCTCTATGCCCTGGTTCAAACCATTCACTTAATTTCAAATGCCCATGTTGATGAGTCAGTCATGTGGGCCAAGCTCAAATGGTGGAACGAGGAATTGGCGGCAGAGCCAGGCTCGGTTTCGCGCCATCCGGTATTGAGAGCCTTGTGGGTCACTGGTGCCAGAGCGAAGTTTGATAAGGCCGCGATGCAAGGGTTGGTCAGTGGTGCGGTGGAGCGTATCGATATGGCTCCGGACAGCGATGAAAATGACATGTTTGAGCGTCTCGCAAGGCTCGGATCTGCCACAATTGAATTGGAGCTCGCACTTGATGACGCGGCTATTGATGGGCAGAGTATGAAGTACCTCGGCGCAGCGTCTGGGGTTTTTGATGTGTTATCCAGCTTTGGTAAAGACAAGCAGCTGGAATTTGATCGAATTCCATTGAGTATTCTGGCAGGGTTAAATCTCAACGCAAAGCAGTTGGAGCAGCAGCCTGGTGAACTTGAACAGGTAATTGCTCAACTCGCCGGGCTGGGTCAGGATTGGTTTTCTGAGGGCATGTCGGGCTTGAACAGCTTGAAGAAAAACAGGGCAGGGAAGCACCTGCAATTACGTTGGGCGATGGAAAACAGGTGTCTGAAAAATATCAGAAAGAATGCGGCCGGGTATCTTGAGGCTGGAAACCGTTATGGCCCGGCAGACGCATGGTTCGCCTGGCGGTATTTGCGGGGATTGAATTGATTTGAAACCCAGAATTCAGAATTTGGAGGCTTGGTGATGCATACATGTAAGGGTGGGTGCCATTGTGGTCGGGTGAGCATTGAAGTGCAGATTCCGGGCGAGCTAATAGTGCATCAGTGCAGCTGCTCGATATGTCAAAAGTCCGGCTATCTGCACCTGATTGTGCCGGCCGAGCGCTTCAAACTGCTTGGTGGCGAAGAAGACTTGACGGAATACCGGTTTCATACCGGTGTGGCGCGCCATCTTTTTTGTGGTCATTGTGGGATCAAATCCTTTTATGTACCACGTTCTCATCCGGATTCTTTCAGCGTTAACCTGAACTGTCTTGATTTGCCTGAAGAGGTTGAAGTCACCATTAAGCCGTTTGACGGCCGTAACTGGAGCAAGAGTCGCGCGGACCTGGTTGAATCGACAGCTGATGAGCCCGGTTAAGAGCAGGTGTGGCGTGGCTGCTTAACGTGTCTTGTCGTCCATAATATAATCCGGGCCCTTACCAGCAGTCTTTTCATAAACTCCTTTTTCAACTTTCTTGAACTGGGTAAGACCATGCTTTTCAATGTTTTCCTGAGACAGCGAAGGGGCAGGCCTGGCGAGGTTGGGACGCGAAACTTTTCTGCTCACCGGCTTGTAACATTGTGGACAGAACCTGAGTGGCTCATCCGATATTTTTTGCATAACATCAAACGCATTTTTACAATGATCGCAATTACTCTGACCACTGGCCTGGTATTCATAAATCGGCATGTCTTGCACCACTTGGTTGATCTGTTGCAAGAATCGTCTGTATTTGGCACTGAGTCAAGCTATCACCAACCTACGCAAAAAGTTAAAATGAATTTTTATTTCAGGAACCAGGTATGAGCCTTGCGGGTAAAACAATATTGATAACGGGTGCTGCCGGGGGACTGGGCTCCGCTCTTGCATTGCAGTGTGCGTCCAGGGACGCAAACCTGATCCTGCTGGATAAGAATCGCCGTGCACTCGGACTGTTGAGTGACAGAATTGTTGCTCAGGGTGGTGTAGAACCAGGACTTTACCCAATGAACCTGGCGGGTTCCGGGCTGCAGGATTTTGATGACCTGGCTGATGTCATACGTGCGGAATATGGGAGCTTGTACGCTCTGATCCATTGCGCGCTTGATTTTGAAGGGTTGCAGCCACTGGAACAAATCGAGCCGCATCGCTGGCTGGAGTCGATGCAGGTTCATGTCAACGCTCCATGGTTGCTGAGCTGTGTCTGCCTACCACTGCTAAGAGAGTCGGAGAGTGGTCGATTGTTCTTTATGCTGGACGATCTTGAGATGGTTACCAGTGCATATTGGGGTGCATATGGGGTGGGGAAATCTGCTCTTACCGGCTTGGTCAGGCAATTTAGTGAGGAACTCAGCAACACCTCGATACGCGTTCACGGGATTAACCCGGGTGCCATGCGTACAGATTTCAGGGCAACGGTATATCATGCCGAAAACCCGCAGCAGCAACCGGAGCCGGAAATTGCTGCCGGTAAAATTGTTGAAATGCTGGAAGGAGATACCTCCAGTGATGAATTGATGGTCAGCCTGGCCTAAGCGGTTACCTTTGTAGCCGTACTGACAGCCGCCTCATAGCCGATCATGGCCTGTTTGGTGTTAATGCCCCAGCGATAGCCGCCCAGACTGCCAAGACTGGTAATAACCCGATGGCAGGGAATCAACCAGCAGACCGGGTTTCTACCGATCGCTGTGCCGGTAGCGCGATGCGCACCGCTGTGACCTGAAAGTGTTGCCAGTTGAGCGTAGCTGCAGTGTGTCCCTGCCGGTAATTTTAGCAGCGCCTCCCAGACACTCAACTGAAAAGGACTTCCCCTGAGCCAGATTTTCAGTTCTTTTTGTTCAGAATCGGAGAAAATCTCCAGCAACTTGTGGCCGGCTTGAGAATTATCCTCAGTCAAACTGGCATCCGGCCACTGCTGAATAAATTGTGACCAGCTGTGCTGTCTGTCTTTTTCATCGCAAAAACTCAGGAAACATATGCCACGATCGGTCCAGGCAAGCAGGGCTTCACCGAAAGGCGTCAGGCCATAGCCATATTGCATGTCTACGCCACGGCCCTTGCGTCTGGCTTCTCCAGGTGTAATAGCAACCGTTGTTATCAGCAGGTCGTGTAGCCTGCCGGGGCCGGATAAGCCACTGGACAGAGCGGCGTCCAATACCGTCTGCCCCTGCTTGAGTCTCTCCATGGCCTGAGCTTTGGTCAAATACTTCAAAAACTGTTTCGGTGAAACACCGGCCCACTCCTGAAAAAGTTTTTGCAGATACGGGGCGCTGAGCCCCACATGTTGCGCAAGTTCTTCAAGGCCGGGTTGGTTCTGCTGATTTTCCACCAACCAGTGCAGGGCATCGGCGATTAATCGGTAATGTTTATGTGAATCCATGCGGCTATTGTAAAACCTCCGCACATCATAACCACCCGATTCTTGTTGTATTTGTGTTCTGTCATGCCTGATAGTATTTTAATCAAACCCAACACAGGTGAGCAATGATGTCAGAAGACCTTTTTCTTAAGATCATATCGCGGGAGATTCCTGCGGATATTGTGTATGAAAACGATGATGTACTGGCTTTCAGGGATGTTAACCCTCAAGCACCATTACACGTATTGATTGTTCCGAAGGCCCATATCCGGACCATTAATGAAATGCAGCCTGAAAATGCGGAGTTGTTCGGCAAGCTTTTCCTCGCCGCCCAGGAGATCGCAGCACAGCAAGGCGTTGCAGAGGATGGATACAGGGTGGTTATGAATTGCAATTCGGCGGCAGGCCAAACGGTTTTTCATGTCCATTTACACTTGCTTGGCGGTAGGCAATTCAGCTGGCCGCCCGGTTAACAAACATAGGGGTGCATCACAGCTATCCATAGCCAGTACGCCCTTTCCTACACCGAGGAAGTGCCCCTGCATGTGCAGGGGCAAATATTCTCGTTGGTATAACTAAATCACTGGGTTAATAAAACCCTACCTGTTCGCCACGGTAAAACCGCCCCTATAAGAGGAACCACCGTTTGTACACAAACCAGTGTTGCCCATTACTTTGACGTTGTCGAAAGCAACAACTTCAGTGTAGTTAGCATCAAATATGGAAACCGATGCCGACTGGCAACCCAGGGAAACTTCCATTTCCAGGCCAGTACCCGCTGGTAAGGTGATTGTAATGCTTTCATAGCCAGTACCGCCGCCGGTGACTTCAATAACAGTGTCGCCGCCAGTGACTTCTTTACCAGTGCCGCCGCCAGTGACTTCTTTACCAGTGCCGCCGCCAGTGACTTCTTTGCCAGTGCCGCCGCCAGTGACTTCTTTGCCAGTGCCACCGCCAGTGACTTCTTTGCCAGTGCCGCCGCCAGTGACTTCTTTGCCAGTGCCGCCGCCAGTAACGTCTTTACCGGTGCCACCACCAGTAACGTCTTTACCAGTACCGCCACCAGTAACGTCTTTACCAGTACCGCCACCAGTAACGTCTTTACCAGTACCGCCACCAGTAACGTCTCGGTG
>PVMS01089194.1_pt1 | contig 11295 bp, 11 predicted proteins | sample 1853461 | NCBI WGS metagenome assembly PVMS01 (sample SAMN08582032, study PRJNA380276) | Marine sediment metagenome, whole genome shotgun sequencing project. | isolation source: ocean sediment barecode stripped | collected 2017
AATGACTTATTCACGCCCGGCCGCAGCCAAAATATTACGTGCGGCTGGCAGCCTTAAGCTTTTGCATTAAAAGATTCCGGGAGCTATCTGGGGAAACTACTTTGCCGCTTACTCGTTCGTGAATGGTTTGTTAAGAACCTGGAAGCTGTAATGACGCCTATACCCGCGACCTGGGAAAAACAGGCGCTCCTATGTGCACGGTTTTACTTTTCGTGGACCTTGGGTGCTGCCTTATGCGCGCTGGCGATGTACCAGATAAACGCCGTCGGATGTAATTTAGTTGCCTGGCCGTTTAAAATTGAATGATTGGCCGCAGTCCAGAATCTGGTTATATGCGGTCAGTTAGATGAGCAACACGCAGGGACAGCTCCCCGTGTAATAACGTCCGCTACCATCGCCAATAATGGCGGGCCCTGTACCGGGTTTGTTTAAGGTCAATTGGGCTAATTTCTGCGTATTCGTTGCTGCAGGGCAATAAACACCAGGCCCATTAAGTCTGTTCCATAAGCAGTCTGCGCAATTAAGCGGATGCGAAATTGTTATACCTTACCTGTTAATAATAATATTATGTTAAATATAGGTTGATGGAGATTTATTGTGAACATAATTGCACACCCCTTATAAAGAAGCCTGTTGGTCAGTAATCATACAGTGCTTTCAGGTGGCTAGTGGCCTGCACAGTACTCAGCGCCCCCTCCCCCACATAATAATTAACGACAAATGCAGATTCATAGACCCATACATAGGTTACGATTACCTGGGGTCGGCTCTCCTGTATCGAGTTAAGACCGCGTCCGCGTAGCGCGCTGCTCAACTTTGACGGACTGAAGAGCAGTGAGGTATGCCAGCGCGTCTTCCTTAACGTCCTGTGGAGGAATAGGTCGAATTTCAGCGATGGCCTTTCCGTGCTTCATTACTATCGCTTGTTCCTGGCTACGTAATCCCGCTTCCGCTTCGCAAACTCCTTGCCCTGGTCGACAATATTGGTATCGCAGTCAAAGCCGCTGTATGTGGCGATGGCCTCAGCGGCCTGCCGCGCTGCCTGTTGCCCGATAAGGCTTTCGGCGACGGTGATCTTTCCGCCGCTGATGAGGTGAGCCTTAATTGAGTAAAATATCTTGTGCTCGGTGCCAGAACTCATCCGCGACCGGCCGGTTCAGCCTGCGCAAAACCTTGTGCCTGCCATTTCACGCTCTCTTTACGGGAGCGATTTTTGCCAGAGCCGGATACGTAGCTGTAAAGACAGCTGAGTGTGACAGGGAATTCATGTGCGGCACTGTAGTGAATATTGGTCTCAATCGAGCCGCCTACCTGCCCGCCTATCGAGCCAGGATATGGGTCCAGCGTCAGTGGTGTGCTACCGATACTGAACCAGCGGCGGGTGCTTTTAATGGCCCATATAAATAGGCCGGCTCCTATCAGGGGAAACACGGCAGCAATAAAAATGGCGTTATTACCTTTCTCCAGTTCTTTGGGGATCGCAAATAGCAATGGTGATGAAATCAGGTTCCAGATCAGGGTGACGCCCCAAACCACCCAATGTTTTGCTTTCGCATCGGATAAAATGGTGGCGCTGGCCCAATCTTTATGAGCTAGCCAGGGTTTGTCCTGTGTCTGCTGTGTGTCGATGGCCTTGTTCCGAGATGGAGCGATCCGAGAAGTGATCATTGATACGCATTTGAGCCTTGTGGCATAAGCATCAGTCGAACAATTCTCCCGTCGGCAACTCACCGTGGCGAAGCAGGCGACTGGTTTCCACCGCGGCTTGCCGGTGCTTTACCGCCCGTTGATAGTCGGGGTCGGTGACCATCTCCAAAAAAGCCCCTGCATTCGGGTAGTAGGCGATAAATGCGATATCCCACTGCTCTTCCACCGGACCTATGACCATGCACTCGGGCTTGCCGCGCCAAATAATCTTTCCCCCCACACGCTGAAAAATGGGGCCGCTGTCGCGGCCATAAGCGGCATAGGCCTCCACTCCCGTGGTGACAGTTCCATCCTCATAGGTAGAGGATTCCCTGAGCTTAATCAGGTTTAACATGTGAATGGGTGTATCTCTTGGAAGAGATTTAAAGTGCTCAAACTGCTCGCGCTCTGGATCCAGGTATTTCATGCTCAATCTAATCCCTCAATTTAGTCCTCTGTTGTTACACAGCCTTTTTTTGCCACAGATATACGCTAACAGAATTTGACCCGGTGAACATCAATCCACTCCTGCTTCTTTCATTCAATCCCTGGCATCTCGGGGGCTCGGATGGGAGCACCCCTCATATTAGCACCAACAGATGCAGCCCTGGGAAAAGCTGTCATCTCCAACACCGTTGTACCCGACAAAGTCCGACAGACATTAAACGTTGAAAGTGGTTTGAACGATGGCATCTGCGTTCCAGTATTGCTCATCTTCCTCGCTATAGCACAGGGCGATGCTGGTGATAGCAGTACCGGAATGCTTGCGATAAAACTGGTACTCGAACAAATAGGAATTGGTCTACTCGTTGGCTTATTAATAGCTTTTACATCGGTGCAATTATTAAAACTTGCCTGGCAACAACAAGGGCTGACCCCCACATGGCGCCAAATACCAGTAGTCGCCATGGCGCTAGCATGTTTCACCATGGCACAACATTTTGGTGGTAGTGGTTTTATTGCCGCTTATTGTGGCGGTTTACTATTTGGTTTTCTGGGAGAAAGTCAACGGGATGAATTTTTGCAGGCAGCCGAAGGCACAGGAGATACGCTGGCACTGATTACCTGCATATGTACATTGTATGTATGAGAAGTCGCGTGTCAAGCGCGCTATCTTACACATTAACGACGTCTACTTAGGCTCACCAGACATAAGTTAACAAGCCCCTGTAGCAGAGGGCTGCTACAGGGGCCATATCTGGCGCAGACGACAACTGGATGTGCCGCTATAATACGAGCCCAACGAATTTGAGGCAGCTCGCACTTGAGTCGTTCTCACCCCAAGGCCTAGCCAGAGTCCACTTGTGCGAATTTTTCTCATCCTGCTTATTTTGTCCCTCATTCTTTTTGCCTATCCCGTCTGGCGCTTGGGCGAGTGGTTAGATCTCTCAACAACCACCAACCTCATTGTTACCACCCCAATGTTCCTGTCGCAGTTTATCGCCCGCTGGGCCCTGCGCCACCGCACGGGAACGCTAGCTTTTATCTGCAGGGGGGCTGCCGATTTTTTCCTGGGATTGTCGCCGGTGATTCTGATACAGGTTATCTTGGCGGAAGTTGCCCTGGTTTTATTTAACTGGCCCAGCACCAATGTGGCATTTTTCATACTGGCAACCACCCTGCTGACGGGTATCTGGGGGTTAAAGAAAGCATGGCGCCCGGATATCGTCGTGGTGCCGCTGTCCTCAAAGAAGCTGAAGAAACCGGTGCGTTTTGCCCAGATATCGGACGTCCATATAGGCTCACGCACTTCGCGATTTCTCGACACTGTCATCCAACGAATCAATGAGCACAATCCGGAATTTTTATGTATTACCGGAGACCTTATCGATCAGCCCGGCATCACACTGGAAAAGCTAAAACCACTGACAAAGTTTAAAGGCCCTATCTACTACTGCATTGGCAACCACGAACGCTATGAAGATCTTGATGAAATCGTGGATCGCCTGCAAACCCTGGGGGTGGAAGTATTGAGAAATCGCAGCGTGGAAATCGACGGGCTGCAACTTATCGGCATAGACGACCACGATAATCCCAAACAAGTGGCCAGAGTATTGCCGTTCCTGGATGTGAAAGACGATCATTACTCGATCCTGCTCTACCATCGCCCGCATGGGCTGGAGGATGCACACCGTCACGGCATCGATTTAAAAATTTCAGGACACACCCACGCAGGCCAGATCGTGCCGTTTCACCTGGCAGTGAACAAGGTGTTTGAATACGGAAAAGGTTTGTATCAGTTCGAAGACACCTACCTGTATGTCAACGAGGGTACAGGCACCTGGGGCCCCACCCTGCGCTTGGGCACGCGCAGTGAAATCACGCTGTTTGAACTGTCGCCCACTGCGGTATAGGTTTTACTCCAAAGTGACGATTATTTTCCCTCGAGCATGCCCCTCTTCCGAATACCGGATCGCCGCGGGCACATCACTCAGGTTGTAACGCCTGTCGATGACCGGTGTCACCTCTCCCGCCTGCATGAGGTCGCCCAATATGGCCAGGTCTTCTTTGTTCAGTTGCGCCACAAACATTACAAACTCCTGGCTTACGAACGGCGACAACATAAGCGCCTTGATCGGATTCGCCAGGGGCCCGAGCAAGCCATCGCTTGGGCCGCCTATCATGACCAGAATGCCCTCTGGCGTTAAGGCTTGCCTGTTTTGCATTATTGAGTGATTACCAACCATATCTATGATCAGGTCGTACCGTTCGCCGCTCCTGGTGTAATCTTCCCGTTTGTAGTCAATGACATGATCCGCGCCGATAGACTGGACCATTTCAAGGTTCCTGGTACTGCATACACCGGTCACTTGTGCACCGAATGATTTGGCGATTTGTACGGCGAAGGTACCCACGCCCCCCGACGCACCGTTAATCAGGACTTTCTGTCCCGGCTTCAGGTGTCCCTTGTCCCGCAGCGCCTGTAATGCGGTGACCGCTGCGATAGGCACAGACGCGGCCTGCTCAAACGTCATCTTGTCGGGCTTCGGCGCCAGTGCGCGATCTTCACGAACAGTGACATACTCGGCGAAAGCTCCGGTTGCCCCACCAAATACCTCGTCCCCGGGTTTAAAGCGCACCACGTTTTTGCCCACCGCTTCGACAGTCCCCGCGAAGTCGACCCCCAATCGCGTATCCTTTGGTGCGCCAATGCCGGACATGAGGCGCATAATGGACGGCGAGCCTCGCATGTAATGCCAGTCAAGTGGATTGACGGAAGCCGCATGAACCTTTATCAGGACTTCATCGTCGGCGGCGCTCGGCTTCGCAATATCTTCAAACTTAAGAACATCGGGTGGACCATAGCAGCGATAGACAATGGCCTTCATAAGCTTCCCGTTGTCGGGGGCTGGTAATGCCGATCCGCAGGACGAGTCGTAGCTCAGGACCAGCGACAGCGACACCAGCGCTACCGCCAATAGCACTACGATAACCCCTGTGATCTTGTAAAATAGCCTCATGCATTCACCTCTCCCACTGAGTTTTTATCGCCTACTTAATCAGTCGCCTAATTGAATCAATATCTTGCCGCTGCGCCCGGGGGTGGTTGCGGCTTTCAGGCCGGCCTGGATATTGTCCATCGTGACGATCTCACTAACCGGTACTTCGAAGTGTCCCTGGGCTGCAAGCTTCTTGACGTTGCGAAGGGTTTTTAACAAGGTCAGGATGTTTTGCTGTGCCATCCAGTTGGGCAGGAAAAATCCTTCCACCCTCGCAACGGGCATCATGATATACCGCGACGGCAGCGTGATCGGGTCTGGCGAGAGGGTGCCATAACAAAGTAAGCTGCCATCCAGGCCCAGACACTGCACAAAGTCGGAACCGGTCTGGCCGCCAACACAATCCAGTGCGTGAGATACGCCCTTGCCATTAGTCAGTCGGCTAACCTCGGCCTGGATGTTGTCCACGCTTTGGTCGATCACGGCGTCGCCGCCCAATGCCCGCACTTGCTCGGCAGCACTCTCGCTACGTATTACATTGATGGTTTTGAAACCGTAAACCTTGCTGAGTTTGATAACGATTTTTCCCAGAGCCGAAGCGGCGGCACTTTGCAGAACCCAGTCGCCTGGCTGCACCTTGAGCACTTCGCGCAGCATAATATAGGCCGTCAGCGGATTGACAAAGGACATGGCCGCCTGGCGGGAGTCGATATTATCCGGCACGGGTAGAGCTCGCCGCGCCTGAGTCACGGCGTATTCGCCCCAGGTCCCGATTGGCGACCCAACAATAGCGACGCGTTTGCCCTTCAAACGCTTTGCCATGAGTCCGGATCCCGTGGCCTGCACAATACCCATCCCTTCACCGCCCAGGGTGTAAGGTGGCTGCGGGCACGGTACTGCTCGCCCGGGGTCAAATGTCGGTGTGTCGTGGCCGTTATTCCAGATCACACCTTCCAGGGCCGAGCTGTAGGTACCATGAATATAGTTGAGATCCGAGGGGTTGATTGGCGCATACTGCATCCGTACCAGAATTTCACCGGGACCCGGGGCTGGTTTGTCTTGCTCAACAATCTTGACCTGGTCAAAGCCGTCCGAAAATTGCTCGACGTATATTGCTTTCATGTTGCCTTCCTATTGTTTGTCCCCGGGCGCTCCATCCGCAGATTGAGAAAGTGGCATACCCTCCAAATCCGCGACAATGGCGCCCTCGATGCAATCCATACGATCCTGCCCGAATACCTTCACATCACCGTAGGTGAAACTGGGTACGCCCCACAGGTCATTGCCATACAGCTGGGCCATATTCTCTTGCACCCATAACCGCCAGGAGTTGTCTTTTAACAATCCGCGCGCTTGCTGCCAGTCGAGTCCCACCCGTTCCACCAGTTGTTGCAGCCCCGCATCGGTATCCGAGCGAATCCCTTCAGCCCATACCCCGCGAGCGTAACTTTCTAAAAATTCTACACCCACCCCAGCGGATTGTGCAAGCTCGTAGAGGGCATAGCAGCGCTCTACGCCCTCGCCAAGTGGGTCGGCAATAAAGCCAAAATCAATCCCGTATTTGTCGGCTTCTCTTTTCACATCCCCAATAATGTAAAAGCGCTTGGCCCGCGGTACCTGCATGCGCCGCATCACCATCGGCAAAACAGGCTTTACCACTAAGGGAACATGATAGTGCCCGGCCAGCTGTCGGCCCCTGACCAGACCAATATAGGAGTAAGGGCTGCGCAGCGACCAATAGAGCTCTATTGCCTTATGTCTGTCGGTTTTCGGGATGTTCTCGGGCTTCATCTGGCGGCAGAAATGCTGATAACCACGGTTAAAGCGCACATCAGCCTCCCCTACCCCGCCAAGTCCCATGGCATTGAGGCGATGTTCCAGGTGCTCCAGTCTATCCAGGCCCCAGTACCACTCGCCGCCGTAGTGCAGCATGGCGCTCAGGTAGTGCCCGTTAGACTTGAGCAGATTCTCGTTCGCCTGCAGGTGGTGTTGATAACACTCCACATGACTGGCGATACGGGGATCGATCAATGCGTCCACTTTCACATCGTCGGCTTGCCAATAAGCCTCAAACAACGACAGGGCGTTGTCCAGATAACCGGGCTGTAGTTCCCAATGTAAAAGCTGTGCGGTAACTCGCGCATCGCGCTGGGGCGTACTCGGTGGCTTTTTCGGGGGGAATTGAAGGTCGTATAGCCCTGCCAGGTGGCCGCCGTCGACAATAGCGTTCTTCTCCCACAGTTCCGGCGCCGGATACATATCCTGCTGCAGCCTAAGTACCGTACGAAAATCATAGTGCAGTGGATAGCGGCTCGCCAGTTGGTCCAACACCTGCAACAACACATAGCTGTATGGGTCATTGATACGCAGGTAGACCGACACCAAATGCGGTTGCTTCTTCCAAGTCCTGCGTTTTTCCGCAATGCGGCGCTTCAACCGTTGCAGCCCTGGGCTGGTGATCAAGCGTGCAACATGGGGTGCGATCGAATTCGACATTACCAGAGCCTATCATTCATTGGTCATCAGTATAGCTTCGCAACCAGTACCGGCAAGCAGGTTATCAACCCGACTCTTGTCCTGAACAGACAAGGCCCGGTATTGCTCGTTTATCCACTGCAAACACTTGCCTTGATAGGGAAAGGTTCGCTGGTTCCAGTTGCAGCCATCAATCTGCGCCTCCCAGCTTTTTTCCCCAGCCTCCAATGCTCGCGCATTCGCCAGCAGCGCCGGCGCATAGACGCGGCCTATCTCCGTAAGTATTCCCCTGAGGCTGGCCGGCAGTGATTCCAGTGAACACCAGTCATTCTCTGTCGGCTCCAGGCCACATTGATCTTCCATCAGGCCAACCCAGGCCACAGTGCGCGGTGATAACTCGTGGGCGATAGCCCTTGGCGTGGGATCAAAACCCACTAACTGGGTGAACTGGCCGAGCAGCGCGAAATCACCGGAACCGGGTCGATTCCCCAAAAGAAACGGCAGGTTTTGAAAGTGTTTTTCCAGCAGGATCAACAAACGACGATAACTGGCATCAATAATAGGCGCTGTCTCGTCATTGGAACCTACAAAGCCCAAACGACCCACCTGCCGATCTGTAAACAGGGTCTTGGCCTGCTGCAGGGCATCCTCAGGCAGCGTTACGTTCGCCGCCAGGGGCAGCAATGTGCCCGCATTGTCGGCGTCTGCCGCGGGATACCAGCGGTAGTGGAACATGTACTTGGTACACCATTCGTCGGCGAAGTCTTCAATCAGGTAATTGATAAATGCCAGGGCCGGATCAGGGGGTATCACCGAGCGCTCAGTCACCTCTTGTTCAAGGCGCTGGATAATGGGCGTTGAATCGCACACGGCTTGTAATTCACCGGCCTCACTTTCAAACAGGAAAGTAGGATGAAATGCTATTTTGGGTTTTGCGATACCCATCGCATCGAGAACCACCGCCGGATCGCCCCAGGTAATGCTGTAGGGAATGCGGCGGTAGCGAAGCAGGGACAGCATCTTTCGGGTATAAGGCGAGGCAGTGGCGCCGATAAGCCGCAAACGTTCGGATAAAGCCATGGTTTATCTCCTACTGAGTACTACAGGTGTCGCCACCGGCGTGACGTGGGCCTTTATTGTCGCCAGATCTATTGACACAATTAGTGACGCTATGCCATGTTACTGGCCTACGGGGCAAGGGCCATTTTAGCAGGTAAATATGAAAAATCGATCTATCACCACTCTCCTGTCCCTGTTCCTGCTCATGGTGGTGGTATTATTTGCCTATAACCAGCGCGCAGCCATTGCCTTGCTGGTCTTGCCCAAGGTCGCCGCAACGGCTATGTCCGGCAATACTCTGGAAGAGTTGGGTGACGGTCTTCACATCACCCTGTGTGGGGCCGGTGGCCCCCTGCCCGACCCTAAACGCTCCGGCCCCTGTGTTGTCGTAGTTGCGGGTGAGAAATTGTTTATGGTCGATGCTGGCACCAATGGCATGAGAAACCTCGGCCGCCTGCGCTATCCCCAGGGGGATATCGCCGCCGTATTTCTCACGCACTTCCACTCGGATCATATAGACGGCCTGGGCGAAGTGGCCACAATGCGCTGGGTAGGCGGGAATCACACCACGCCCCTGCCCGTGTACGGACCAGCCGGCGTCGCCGATATCGTCGAGGGTTTCAATAGCGCTTATGCCCGCGACGCGGTCTATCGCAATGAGCATCATGGGGATGCGGTAACGCCTTTGAGCGGCCAGGGAATGACGCCGGTGAGCTTCCCGGTACCGGACGAAGGAAAATCCGTCGTTGTTTATGAGCGCGATGGGCTGAAAGTACAGATGATCGCGGTTGACCACCTCCCCGTTACCCCCGCCGTAGGCTACCTCTTCAGTTACAAGGGTCGCACTGTGTTAATTTCTGGCGACACCATTAAATCCGCCAATGTCGAGAAATTCGCAGAGGGCGTTGACCTGCTGGTACACGAGGCGTTGGCCCCCAACCTCGTTGGCATCATGCATGATGCGGCACAACAAACCGGCAATCAATCCATCGCTAAAATTACCAGCGATATCCTCGACTACCACACCAGCCCGGTGCAAGCGGCCGAGATAGCACGCGATGCGGCTGTGGGGCATTTATTGTACTACCACATTGTGCCCCCATTGCCTCTGCCGGGCATGCAAGCGGCGTGGCTGGAGGGTGTGGATGACGTGTTCAGCGACTACACGGTGGGAGTGGACGGCACTACTTTCTCGTTACCACCGAACTCCAGTGAGGTTCTGAAAACACGCTCGGGGATTTAATGTAAAGGAAGACAGGGAATATAAGTTCAGGAATTGAATCAGAGGCCACCCTCAAGACTGACGCCGGCGACTCACAGCAAGGCACCCAAGCTAATAGTCACACCGACCGCAAGCAACCCCGCCAGTGCGATGCGCCGGTAGAGCGCATCGCCAAAACGTTGGAACAGATAGTAGCCAAGCTTGTCCCCCACATACAAGGCTGGAAACGCCAGCAGGAAGTACCACAGCGACTGCATCCTGATAAAACCGGCGGCCCCGTAAGAGACCAGCGCCAGTACGGAGGAGAACAGGAAAAACGTCATCAGCAATGCCCGACTGCGCCGGGGCTGCGGCTCTGTCGCCATGGCGTAGATGATCATTGGTGGGCCGGGGATGGCGAACGCGCCGTTCATCAAGCCTGAAAAAAGGCCGGTAATGCCAGCCAGTACAGGACTTAAGCCGCGCTTCCCCGGGTGAAAAAAAGTCAGCCCGACACATGCCACGATAACGGCCAGGCCAACCCATAGCTGGAATTGCGTTGCCGATATCGTGGTGAGCAGCGCGACTCCTACGCCTGTTCCCAGCAACGCCGTCACCATCAGTGGCAACATCGGCCGCAACGGCACTACACCCCAGTACGTTCGCAGGCTCAGCAAGCCGATGGACAGTGCCAGCGAAGCACTTAGCACGACCGCCTGGGTTGGCAGCAGAAACAGAGAGAACACCGGCACTGCGCATAGGGCAAAGCCGAATCCGGTGAACGCGCGCATTACAGACGCGAATACCACGACTGCCCAGATAAGTAATAAGTGCGCCAGGCCGATATCAGCCATATTTTCCAACACCACTTGTTGCGATTCTTCCTACTCGACGGTGCAGGTCCTCAGCAGTGGGCGGATATTTCAGGGGGCATACCAGATAGGCGATGTATAGGCCCGTTCCTGTATGGTGGCAGGCCCCTCATCAGGAAGTTCTGATTGTAAGGCGATGCTGTCCAGCAGTGAGTGGCGCGGCGTGGGTATCTGCAAAACCCGCACATAGTAAAAAGCGCGCTGCGCCGGGTCGAAATCAACATCCTGCCACAGCGCTGCCAGGCTGGGCGCTCCAATACTATTGTCCCAGGCACCGGTTTCAAGGTCTACCGTATTGCCGACGGCGGGAAGCTTGCCATTGCCATCGAGCACTCGATCTCCTGACCAGACAACATTATAGACCCGCTCGTGCTGTGTACCGGAAGCGTCGACCCAGCCTTTGATCACCTGGATACGATCAAGGTTCGCATCTGTGGGGTCCATCTCGGCGCGTATAATCATCTGCGGCACCTTGGAAAGACTATCCTCGGTACCCTCGCTTGCTTGTAGAGTTCCGCCCATGGGCACACCCCGGGCATAGCCTGTGTCCGCGAAGTCAGCG
>PVMS01148760.1_pt1 | contig 11295 bp, 14 predicted proteins | sample 1853461 | NCBI WGS metagenome assembly PVMS01 (sample SAMN08582032, study PRJNA380276) | Marine sediment metagenome, whole genome shotgun sequencing project. | isolation source: ocean sediment barecode stripped | collected 2017
AACACCCTGTTTCCACTATTCCACGAAGTTAAGAAAGAGATTCGTGACTCCGTCCAGTCCTGGGGCAACCGAAATCTGACTGATTTCCACCGACACACCCAATATTGCTCCTTCCAGCCGATCAATCCGGCCAAATTTCAGCCACCAGGGGGCAGTAATGGTAATTTAGCAGGACCCTATTTTAGGGTTGAAAACGCCCTTCACAAATTGAATTTGGGGGTATCTATGGGGGTATTACTCAGATAGTTGATATTGATTTCCTATATAAATCAACTAGTTAAGTGTTAAGTTCGATTCCGGCTCCGGCACCATATAAATCAATGACTTATGTGTTATAAAGGCACTCACCTGTTTTACTTTTAAAAAATATTGATCTGAATCAATATGGGCAACCGACGATAGACCTATGCTTAATATATCTCGGTGGATACAGGATTTGTTGTATTTGTCGTTTAATTACGAGGTTTGTTATGAAAACTATGCTGGTCATTATGTCTATCATGGGCGCTCTCTTTCAGAGCAACGCCCAGGCCAATCAGGACAGTGATTTAGATCGTTTAATGGAGCGCATCCAGGCTCTGGAAGAGCGCCTCGCGATGGTGGAATCGCGTTTTTCATTCACTTTTTTTATGCCTGATTTTGCCGAACGATTTCATGTCATGCACCGTGCCGGGGAGGCCGGTGCTGGGCGGTAGCCTCTCACGAGCTTCAGACCATGAAGCAACTCATGCAGCTCTCGACTTCCATCGACGCTGACAATGGCAGGCTCATGGTGGCAATGCTGGAGCCGAGCTTCGAAGCGCTGGAGCACGCTATCGAGGACAGCAACCACGAGAAATTCGAGCAGGCCCTGACTCAGACCATCGGTGCCTGCAACGCCTGCCACACGGCAACCGGCAGCAGTTTTGTCCAGGTGACGCTTGATGCAAGCGATTCACTGAGCATGAGGCACCCACACAGTTTCATGGAACAGCAGGCGCCGAAAGGCCACGCTCACGGCATGTCCTCTGGCATGAGTGGGATGATGTCCACCGAACCGGAGAGCGACGAACACCAGGACGACGCAGATAGTTCGGGGCATGGCCATGACGCGGATACCCCGGCGCACGTTAATTGATCCTAAAGACATGTTATCAGTAAATGTTTAATGCCGCTTTTTCATTGAACTGAAAATTATGTAAAGATGTCATAAATACTGTATTTTTCAGGCTATAGTGATTTTTACCCAGGGAATCCTTGATCCAGTCAGATGATATTTTTTACCCGACAATTTTTTAGCAGGCTGTTGATTCTTCTCATGACCATCAGTCCTATGCAGATCACGATGGCAATCGATTTTGATCAGCACGACCAGGCCATGCATTGTCAAATTTCACAGACGCAACTCCCCAATACTATAGCTAGTAATACCGGCGATGACTGTTCTTCGGATTATGGTAAACATTGCGTGGATTTTTCAGTGTGCGGAGCACAATTTAATTTCTCTTCCCTGTACTCTTTACATTCATTTCTACTCATCAGCAGAGCAGCAACACATACAAAATACATGCCTGATGATGATTTGGTTTCGACCCGCTATCCAGAGCTTTTAAAGCGCCCCCCCTAAAGTTTAGTCCCCCCAATTACCTGATTTTTAGGGTTTTTCCAATTGTTTAAAATCCGGCGTATCTACGCCTGTTGTCAACCAAATTACTAGCAGAAAATAGACAAGAATAAAATGAGCACATTAAGGCCCGTTTTTATCATTCTGATCGTTGCTATATTGAGTGCTGGTTACCTGTTGTTAGAAGAACCGGGCGCCAAAGATCTATATCTGAATGTGGATGCCGTAATTTTACATCTCCAGAATCTGGGGATCGCCGGTCCGCTGCTGGTGATTGGGCTTATGACGCTCGCCATTGTGTTCAATCCATTACCCAGCGCGCCTATCACGCTAGCTTCGGGTGCCGTTTATGGTCATACCCTGGGGACTGTTTATATCGTTGCCAGCGCTGAAATTGGTGCTTTGATGGCATTCATAATTGCACCGTTGACTGGTTTTCAGATTATGCAAAAATATATCGGTAACAGGTGGTCTTTAAATCGTTTCACCACTCAGAATTCTTTAATGGTTATCATTTTTATTTCCCGGCTGGTGCCTTTCCTGTCTTTTGAATTGATCAGTTATGCAGCAGGCCTGACATCGATTACTTTTTGGCGCTTCGCTCTCGCGACATCGCTGGGATTGATCCCAACCAGTTTTCTGTTAGCTCACTTTGGTGGCGAAATGGTAGAGGCTGATTTTCAAACTACTAGCCTTTTTATACTGATAGTCGGATTAATAACTACGATTCCCATTCTATACAAAGTACTCAGCAAATATAAAAATGGAGAATCAGGAGGTTCATAATGATTAAAAAGTTATCACTTGCATTCCTTTTTCTACTTTCCGCTTGCGATGGTGGCTCAGATGCCAAAGACCCGAATCCAATGCATTTACCCCCCCAGGGATTTGTCGGCGATAGCATTCATGGGGAGACACTTTATTATAAAAAATGCCAGGTCTGCCATGGAAATAAAGGTCTAGGAACCAATCACGGACCGCCCCTGGTCAATAAAATATACAACCCCCGACATCATGCCGATCTGGCTTTCAATTTAGCCGTAAAGAATGGAGTGCGTTCCCATCATTGGAAATTCGGGGACATGAAACCGCTACCCGATGTTTCGCCTGAAGATGTCGGCCATATAGTTGCATATGTTCGCGAACTGCAGCGCAAAGCTGGAATTAAATAGTTTTGAATAGGAGAACTTAAATCAATGAAAACCCTGTATGGTTTATTAATTATCGGCTTATTTGCACTGCCCGCGATTTCGGCGGCAGAAAGTCGCTGGTATAACCAGTCAGACGTGGATAAGGGCAGCACTTTGTTCCAACCAAATTGTGCGTCCTGTCATGGTGTCAATGCTGAGGGTACGCTGGACTGGAAAAAAACAGATAGTAACGGTAAATATCCACCGCCTCCGCTAAACGGTAGCGCTCATGCCTGGCACCATTCAATAGAGGTATTGAAGCAAACCATCCAGGATGGGGGCATTAAATTGGGCGGTATGATGCCTTCCTTTAGAGATAAATTATCGGACGCCGATATGGATTTGGTGATCGCTTATTTTCAATCCAAATGGTCGGACGATATATACCAGAAATGGGCTGGTCGATACCAGGTCAGCGATATCCCTCAAATTGATTCAAGTGTAACAAAATCCACCAACACTCAGGTTGCCGAAAATGAGATGACCAACCTGTTGCGCCTGAGACTGGGCAACAAGGCCGTTCCCAGCCCGGTTAAAACACCCGTTGCCGGCATATACCAGACTCGACTGGGCAACCAGTACGCCTATTTAACTGAAGATGGGCGTTATGTTTTTATCGGCAATCTGATAGACCTCAAAACCGGTGATAACCTGACAGATATCGCCAGGCGAAAAACAGCAATTGCTGAACTGAATCGAATAGCACTGGAAGACAAGGTCATATTTCCTGCAACAGGTGTAGAAAAAGCAGTGCTCAATGTATTTACTGATACTAGCTGCCCATACTGTAAAAAATTACATGCTGAAGTGGCTAAGTTACAGGCGGCTGGAATATCCATACATTACCTGCCTTATCCTCGGGGTGGGCGGCAAGGGCCCGGTTACCAGTCCCTCAAACAAGTCTGGTGCGCCGAAGACAAACCTGAGGCTATGGGCATTGCAAAGGGCCTGGATACCGGTGTTTTACCGGCCGGGGATTGCGAAAAGGGAAATTTTGTCGATGCAGGTTATGCCCTGGGTAACAGAGTCGGATTAACCGGTACCCCGACGTTATTCAAATCAAACGGTGAAATGCTCGAGGGTTACATACCTTATCAACAGCTGATTGTACTGGTTTTGACTAACCAGTAAAACTAACCGAGAACCTGGCCTGTTGTAGTCATGTTCTGTGCAGGTTGTGAATATGAAAGGTTTATTAATACTAAACCGAGAATATTATGAAAGACCATACCATGCATGACAGGTCATCCAAATATAAAGAAAATAGCATGACGCTGGTGGGCGCCGTATCGATGGGTACCGGTGTGATGATCGGCGCCGGCATACTGGCGCTGACCGGGCAAATTGCCGAACTTGCGGGTCCATTATTCCCGCTGGCTTTTCTTGCTGCAGCTGTAGTCACTGCTTTTAGTGCTTATTCGTACGTTAAAATGTCTAATGCTTACCCCTCGGCGGGGGGTATTGCCATGTTCCTGGAAAAGGCCTATGGAAGAAGTACGGTAACTGCTGCCGGCGCACTGCTGATGTATTTTTCGATGGTTATCAATGCAGCTTTAATAGGGATTCTGGTTATTTTTACAGGCGAGAGATTATTCCTGCGCAGATATCAAACAGAAGGGTATTAGATGACACACTCACATTATGACTAGTACACCTCGTTTTCGCGCTGTAACCATCGAACATAAGGCACAATTTTATCCAGCGCCCGATTACTGATGCCTGGTACAGGGGGCATGTCGCCAAACGGCCAGTGGTGGGCCTGGACACCTTTCAAAGCTGCCCGGTAGAAAGCCTCGTCGCCATGGTGTGACGGAACATACAGTTTATGCATAAGCGGTGGACCCTGGTCGGTTCCCTCGCCCCAGGCGCCGTGGCAACTGCTGCAGTTTTCGTCGAATAGAGACTTTCCGAGCCCGTATTTAAAGGGCACGTCGAATTCAGGTACTGCTTCCGCCGCTAAAGCCGGAGATGAGACAAAAACCAGGGTCAATAGTATTAAAGATCGTAATTTCATGTTTATTATCGTATTCCAATTCATACCGAGATTATTCTGCTGGCGGCCAGTTAATTTTTGCGATGTTTATTTTACCCGGGTCTGAGAAGAAATAATCAGAAAAATCGCTGGATTAAATATAAAGCGCATCAGTAATGGTGCTGAACCAAGGGTGATTCTGGGGACAAGGTTCCACGCTAAGTTCCACCGACTTTAAAATCGAGAACGGCCGTGATCAGCGGGAAACAGATCGCCCACAAAAACATAACAAGAACGAGTTTGATGAAGATAGCTAGACGCATTTCTCCTGCTCTAGATATTGATGGATGGTGATCCATTTGACCTGGCTCTTGATCGCGATTATATAGATAGCGCCGGGGCATACAAAAAGCTTGACCTGTGTGCTACGCACAGGTTGTATGATTTGATATATCTGCTGATTGAGGCTTTGTCGATGGATAAACAGTACGAAAGTGATCAACATGTGGATACTAATTTGCACGATCCAGTCTGCGGGATGACTGTTACTACCGAGTCTGAGCACAGTTTCATGCGCGCGGATCAGCACTATTATTTCTGTAGTGCAGGCTGCCTGGAAAAGTTTCGGGCGGCGCCCGAGCAATATCTTGACTCCGGGGCACAGGAGCCAGCCCAGCAGCAGGAAACTAGAATTTACACCTGCCCCATGCATCCCGAGGTGCATCAAACCGGCCCCGGCACATGTCCGAAGTGCGGTATGGCACTCGAACCCGAGACCCCGTCACTGACCACTATTATTCAGTACACCTGTCCGATGCACCCGGAAATCATACGCGACGAACCGGGTCAGTGCCCGAAGTGCGGCATGGCACTAGAACCGATGACGGTGAGTCTCGATGATGATGAAAACCCCGAACTTGTCGACATGACGCGCCGCTTTGGGGTGAGTGTGGTGGTCACCCTGCCGCTTGTCATCCTCGCCATGGGGGAATTTTTCGGGCTGTCTTTCGAATGGTTGGCGGGACCGAGAGTACTCAGCTGGGCAGAGCTGGTGCTGGCCACCCCGGTGGTATTGTGGGGAGGGTGGCCATTCTTTGTACGCGGCTGGCAATCGCTTATCAATCGCAGCCTCAATATGTTTACGCTGATAGGACTCGGTACCGGGGTGGCTTACCTCTACAGCCTGGTGGCGACCCTGTTTCCTGGTATCTTCCCCGGCTCATTTCGTGACGTTCACGGAGAAGTCGCCATCTACTTTGAGGCGGCCGCGGTCATAGTGACCCTCGTGCTGCTTGGCCAGGTAATGGAATTGCGCGCGCGCAGCCGCACCGGTGCTGCCATCAAGGCACTGCTCGGTCTTGCGCCGAAGACTGCCCGCCGCATCGTAGCCGACGGTTCTGAAGCTGACGTACCACTCGAACTGGTGCTGGTAGGCGACCGGTTACGCGTGCGTCCGGGCGAAAAAGTGCCGGTCGACGGTATAGTGGTCGAGGGCATTAGCTCCGTGGATGAATCGATGCTGACGGGCGAGCCCATCCCAGTCGAGAAGCAGGCCGGTGACAAGGTCATAGGGGCGACTATCAATGGTACTGGCGGACTCATTATCGAGGCCAATCGTGTCGGCAGCGATACCATGCTGGCCCAGATCGTGCAGATGGTGGCGGCCGCGCAGCGAAGCCGCGCACCTATTCAGAAACTTGCCGATACCGTCGCTGGGTACTTCGTTCCGATAGTGGTGGTTGTATCTATTGTCACTTTCATCGTCTGGGCAATAGTAGGTCCCGCGCCAGCCATGGCTTACGCGATCATCAACGCGGTGGCGGTGCTGATCATCGCCTGCCCCTGTGCACTAGGACTTGCCACACCGATGTCTATCATGACTGCCACTGGTAAGGGGGCATCGATGGGTGTGTTGTTCAAAGATGCCGAGGCGATAGAGGTGATGCGCAAGGTCGACACCCTGGTAGTGGATAAGACTGGAACCCTGACCGAAGGCAAGCCTCGGCTGGTCCAGGTCAAGGCCGCATCTGGAATGGACGAATCCACGTTACTGCGTTTGGCGGCGACGCTTGAGCGCGGCAGTGAACACCCGTTGGCAGCAGCAATTGTCAGCGGTGCCAGTGATCGAGGCGTAGACCTCGGCAAGGTCGAGAACTTCGAGTCGGTGACCGGCAAAGGTGTGGTCGGTGATATCGACGCAAAGCGCGTGGTACTTGGTAACAGGAGTCTGCTTGAATCCCTCGGTATCGACCCGGGCGACCTGGCACAACAAGCCGAGTTGTCACGCGCCGAAGGTCAGACCGTCATGTTCGTCGCCGTCGACGGTGCGATGGCCGGAATTATCGGCGTCGCCGACCCGATCAAGGAGACCACCCCAGAGGCGATCAAAGCACTACACAGGGAAGGTGTTCGTATCGTCATGTTGACGGGTGATAGCGAGACCACCGCCAAAGCAGTCGCCGCAAAGCTTGGCCTGGATGAGGTCATTGCCGGCGTACTTCCCGATCAGAAGGCGGAGACAGTGAAGCGCCTGCAAGCCGAAGGTCGGGTCGTGGGCATGGCTGGCGATGGCATTAACGATGCCCCCGCACTTGCCCAGGCCCAGGTCGGCATCGCCATGGGCACCGGCACTGATGTCGCCATGGAAAGCGCCGGGGTAACCCTGGTCAAAGGTGATTTGCGGGGTCTGGTAAGAGCCCGGCGACTAAGCCGTGCGACCATGAGCAACATCCGCCAGAACCTGTTCTTCGCCTTTATCTACAATGGCGTCGGTGTGCCCATCGCGGCTGGAGTGTTGTACCCCGCATTCGGGATCCTGCTCAGCCCCATCATCGCAGCGGCGGCGATGAGCTTCAGTTCTGTCTCGGTAGTGATGAACGCATTACGGCTCAACCGTATAGAGCTTTGAACTATCGAAACTGGATATGGGCAACTTAAATGGTAGCGATAAACTCATAAAAATTTCTAAGAAAGAAAATATTGATCTGAATCAATATAGATAACTGACGATAGATCTATGCTTTATTATATTTCGCGGCAGATAAAGATTTCGTTGTTTTTAGGGCTTAGTAATCACGATACGGATACCCCGGCGTAGATTGTTTGATCTTTCGGGGTCTTGGTGGAATTGCCCAAAGATATGTTTTAAGTAAACGTTTTATGCTGCTTTTTGGTTGAACTGAAAATGAGTAAAGTTGTCATAATTAGGTATTTTTTCGAGCCATAGCGATTTATTCCCAGGAAATCTTTGATCCAGTCAGATGAATTTATTTACCCGACAATTTTTTAGCAGGCTGTTGATTCTGATCATGACAATCAGCCCTGTGCAGATCACCATGGCAGTTGATCTTGATCAGCATAACCAGGCTATGAATTGCCAGGTATCACAGGCACAACTCTCCAGTACAGGTGTTAATAGCCTAAGCGGTGACTGCACGTCAAATCATAGTGGGCATTGTGTGGATCTTTCAGTGTGTGGCGCGCAATATAATTTCACTTCCTACTCTTCAAATTCATTTCTACTCATCAGCAGAGCAGCAACACATACAAAATACATGCCTGATGATGATTTGGTTTCGACCCGTTATCCGGAACTATTAAAGCGCCCCCCTAAAATATAACCCCTTCATTCGATCACAGTTTTTTTCAGTGATCACCGAGTGACATTCATTAGTTGACTATCTGACAGCGGAACCGTGCTGCAGACTTTTAGTGAAAATAAAATTCAATTTTAAATGTAAACCAGGTGTATTGATAAAGCCTTTAGGGGGTAAACAGAATCATGTTCACAGTTAACCAGCTAGCGATAAAAAGTAACGCACCGGCCCATGTGGTTCGCTATTACGCACGTATTGGCCTAATCCAGCCTGCTGCACAACAACAGAATGGCTACCGACTGTTTGCATCACATGATGCGGCCAGGCTGCGTTTTATTCGGATGGCCAAGCTGCTTGGTTTTACATTGAATGAGATCAAGCAGATTACTCAGCATGCAGACAGGGAAGAGTCCCCTTGTGAAGATGTGCGAAGCATTATCCAGGACCGCATTCTGGAGAACCGGGCCAGGATCGATGAGATGACGAAATTGCAGACCCGCATGGAGTTGGCACTGGAGCAGTGGAAGCTGATGCCGGACGGGGTGCCAGATGGCAGCAGCGTTTGTCATCTCATCGAATCATTCGATGGAGGTGACGATTTTGAAACCAGTCAGCTAGACAAAAAGACGTGGAGACAATGATGATGAGTGGAGAATTTGGTATGGGTTTTGGTGGTATTTTTATGTGGTTGTTCTGGATTTTCGGAATCGCAATAATCGTCTGGGCGGTAGTGATAGTGGCAGGGGGTAGAAAAGAACCCTCGGCAAAGCAAAAGACTGCGATCGATATTCTGAAGGAGCGTTACGCAAAGGGAGAGATCGACCAGCAGGAGTTTGAACAAAAGCGAAAGGTCTTAGATCAGCGATGAACAGGTTAGACGCGATTAAACCTGAACAATCACCGGAAGCCATACCGGCAACAAAAGGGCATAAGCTAAGACTGTCTATGTTGCTACCCTTGTCGGTATTCCTGTTGATTGCGGTTCTTTTAGGAATGGGACTTTTCATGGACCCAAAATTAGTGCCCTCGCCGTTAATTGGCAAACCCGTCCCGGAGTTCAGTTTGCAACCGGTCCAGGGGCGAAAACCTGGATTAGCCCGACAAGATCTCATGGGAAAGGTGTCGATGGTCAATGTGTTTGCCTCGTGGTGTGTCGCCTGTCGACAGGAACACCCTTTGCTGATGCAGCTAAGCCGACAAGGCGTAATTCCAATTCATGGTCTGAACTATAAGGATAAACCGCAGGAGGCAGCGGACTGGCTGGATTCGCTCGGGGACCCATATACTCGCACGGGTGCAGATCTTGATGGTCGGGTCGGGATCGACTGGGGCGTTTATGGTGTGCCAGAAACCTTCATCATCGATAAAGCCGGGCGCATTGCCTACAAGCACATAGGTCCCATCGCACAGAAGGATTGGGAAGAAACCCTGCAACCCCTGATCGAGGAGCTAAGCACCAAAGATTTGTAGCGCTAGTGAATATGGCCAATAAAGCAAGCAGTAAATTAATCAATTTTTTAGTATGGTGTTTTCATCCGATGAACAAACTATCTATGTCGTCAATGTCGGTGACAATAGCGTGGCAAAGGTCTCACTGGCGGCTGGCAAGGTAACCAATACTTACCCAGTCGGTGAAGGGCCTCACGGGATAAGCCTGTCAGACGATAGCGGTACGCTGTTTGTGAGCAGCAAAAGCGGCAATCAACTGAGCGCAATCAATATTGCTAGCGGGAACATAAGTAAAATAACGCTCGGGCCAAAGCCTTATCATATCGTGAATATAATGGGCACAGGCAAGCTCTATGTCTCTAGCCGAGCCGAGCCGTGGATTTGGGTGCTCGATCAGGATAGCCTGGGAGTAATTCGAAAAATACCGATCAAAGGAGCAGGGCATCAAATGGTAGTGGTGCAGTGATAATGGCTAACTTTAATTCTGAAAATGAAGGCAAATTAATGAAAAGCAAAATTTCAACCACTGGTGATAATAAGAAACAAGGTCATTCACATACAAAACATATGTGGATGATGGCAGTTTGTTGTGGGTTGCCCATCATTGGGTTTCTCGCTATTGGCATATTGGGTCTCAGCATGCCATCACTGGGAACCCTGTTTCTCCTGATTTGCCCTATCGGCATGATAGGCATGATGTATATGATGCATCGTGATGGCCAGGGAAAAAGAAATTCCTGCTGTGAATCAGAGAAATCTGAAGATGAATCAGTCGCGGACATTACTAACCACGACTCTGAAAATGCAGAGTATGGTCCCGAAAAGCCGCAACAACCGGGTACATTAGAGGCATAGCGAATTCACATCAGACGATATCGTCAACAACCCTGTTTCAGGTTCTACATTAACATTAAGTGAACCTGTATTTTTTGTATGTTGGCGATCAAGTCGTTTAAATCCGATTCATTGACCTGAATTCTATACTTTATATTTGCTTTTTACCGTCTCGCTGGCATCATTGCAGAATGAATAAATTTCTCGTATTTCCGGTATTACTAGTCATCCTGTTTGCAACTCCGGCATTTGCGGATTTCCAGAAAGGCGTGGAGGCTGTAGAAAGGGGAGACTATGAAACCGCGTTCAATGAGTGGGCGCCAATTGCCGAACGGGGGGGTGCCGTTGCCCAGAACAACCTGGGTTTGTTGTACGCCAATGGGCGAGGTGTCACCCATGATTATGTACGCGCCCATATGTGGTGGGATATTGCAGCTTCACTAAAATATGAAGATGCAGTGGCGTATCGGGCAAAAATTGAAAAGTTAATGACTCCTGAGGATTTGTCGAAAGCACGGGAAATTGCGAGTGAATGTGTCGCGAAAAACTATCAGGATTGTTGAACTACTGCACAACCCATTCTAGATACCAATTAAATCAACACATTAAAGTTACAACTGGTCATCTGAGTGGTACAAAAAAAAAAAATAA
>PVMS01111062.1_pt1 | contig 11294 bp, 11 predicted proteins | sample 1853461 | NCBI WGS metagenome assembly PVMS01 (sample SAMN08582032, study PRJNA380276) | Marine sediment metagenome, whole genome shotgun sequencing project. | isolation source: ocean sediment barecode stripped | collected 2017
CCTTAAACAAGAAAATACCGACCGGTTCATCGGTATTAATGGCGGCATTGAGGATATTTCCGGTTCGCCAGAGCCGAATAATTCCCTATCGACATGGCGCAACATCGAGGGTCGCTGATAGGCGGCACGGCCTATCATAACCCCATCGACATTTTCAAAGTGGTGGCCACATCCGGCAATATCCTCAATGCCGCCATTAATACCGATGAACCGGTCGGTATTTTCTTGTTTAAGGCGGTAGACACGGTTGTAATCAAGCGGCGGTATCTGGCGGTTCTGCTTTGGGCTCAACCCCTCCAACCAGGCCTTTCGCGCATGTACCCACAAGCCGTCACAACCGGAATTCCAGACTTCCAGGGCCAGCATATCGAGCGCTGGCCCGGTCTCCTGATCATCGACCCCAATTCGGCACTTGACGGTAACGGGGACGCCAACAGCATCCTTCATCGCCCTGACACAATCGCCAACCAGGCGCGGTTCGCGCATCAGACAGGCGCCAAAGGTCCCGGATTTGACCCGATCTGAAGGACAGCCCACATTAAGATTTATTTCGCTATAACCGTGGGCCACGCCGATAGCCGCCGCCTCGGCAAGTTTGGCCGGGTCACTGCCACCCAATTGCAATGCCACTTGGGCGACATCGGGACTGCCCGCCAACAAATAATCCCGATCACCATGAATAATAGCATCGGCAACAATCATCTCGGAATAAAGCAGAGCATGCTTGGTCAAAACCCGATGAAAATAACGGCAATGGCGGTCAGTCCAATCCATCATTGGTGCGATGGCAAATGTTTTATCTTTATTTTTCAATGTTTTACGATACATTTCAAAGACTTAAAATGAGAACAAAAATGCGCGGAGATGGATAGAATTGCGCCGGTCATGGGGACCATTGTTAAAACAAAAGAAGGAATATGGCGAGCCCAAGTGCGATGCTAGGGCAAATATGCCTCGCAGACCTTTAGGCCGCACAGCTTTGTTTTTACCGGCTGGCAGAACAAATCAAAAAATAGGATATACTCCAAGACCGCTACTGCTAAAGTTCAATCCATCAAACGTTAATCAGATCAGATAATTCGGCAATTTCGCATCTTGCACCCGATTTCACAGGTCTTGCAAAATCTCGTTGCTTTTTGGCATTCGGCTCAGAGCCTTTTGTAGCCTTTCTTGCCAGCGTGGCCCTGAGTTAATGGCATCATGATAGGCTTCTTTCAATTCGTCTGGACGATCTTCTGCGAGGATACCAATCAAGAATTCTGCTTGCATCATATCCTTTTGGGATTTGAGGCTGTCAGAACCACCGCGACGTCTATCGGAAACGATCAGTTTGTGAATTGCATACCGTTCGGGCCGTGGGATTTGTACAAGCACACCACTACGGTATAGTCCGGCGGCTTTAATGGGTTCAGCCAATAAGTAATTTAGATAATACAGTGACTGCGCATCAACACCAAGGGCTGCCAGTGGTCGGATGGTTTCTTCTTCCTGAAAAGATGGCGTTAGGAACTCGACAAGCATCTCATTGCGCGTCTGTCTCCACCGCCATGTGCGGTGATCATTCAGGCTGGGGGCTGGCGCAAATGAAAATTCCGACAATACGTCATTGAGGGGTGTTTCTACGGTATCACCCGATGCCGCCAATGCCAATGAAAGGGCTTCAAAACTGGCTATATCAATGTCACCTGTTTGAGCCATCTGATCAAAGGAATAACGTATGCCGAGCTCACTTTCGTAAAGGCGAAAAGCATATGTTCCAACGATTGTTCCGCCCAAACGAAAGGCGCCCGCATTAGCCATGGCTGAAAGCAGGCTGCCTGTTGCTGCATCCATGTTGAGGAAACCTTCGGCCCGAATTATCTTGATCAGGCGTGTGCGATTTTTTTTGCGCTCCGCGGCATCTTCTTTCAGGTCTTTGATGTGATCAAGCCGATTTTGAAGCTCTGGGGTATCTTCACCAATGTATTTTTTGCGTACATCCGACCCGATACGATAAATGTCGTACCAATAGTTGCGTCCATTACGTTGTTCGCGTCTAGGGGTGCCGCGAACTGTTGAAACCACTTCATCCAACAATGAGCGCTTCAGATCATGGTAGGCTGCGTGGGCTATATGTGAGTGCCGTTTGATCAATGGGTGACGCCTTGTGCAACAATAATATATTTTGTTGTACATAAAGGCGGAATATTCGTTTCTAAATGAACTGAAACGATGGACCATCGTGCCCTACCCTGACTGGACGCACCCAGGCGATTGCACGTAAGTGAATTCATATAGCTATACGATCAACGTGAAAATTTCCATGCGCATGCAACCTTTTGGGTCTCAAATTCTGTTGCTCAATGCTAAATTTTCTCAGTTTCTTCCATATTTATATAGGCATCCGGCAGGAAACGGGGTGCGCAGAGGGCGAGGAATACCAGGTCCTCTTTGCCGATATTTTCAATTTTTTGGGCGCGACCGGTAGGTATTTTTATAACATCACCAGCGCTCACTTGCCGCCAATTGTCGCCACCATCACTGAATTCGCCCAGACCATGCTCAATCAAATAGGTTTCTTCGATTTCCTTCAGCGCGTGCAATTGGGTGGTCACTCCCGGTTCTACCCTGCATCTGGCAACCGACAGAAGCGGGCTGGCAGCATCGTTTAGCAATTCAACAATGTGGCAGCGATCCGGGGTGCTAAATTCAACGGGATTTTTGTTTTTGATAATTTTCAACATGGGCGTCAATTTCGTGTTAGGTCCAATATTCTAGCCTGAACTCATATGGAGCACCTAATTGAATATTGATCTCATCGTAAAAAATGCAACAATTATCACCTGCAGCCAAGACCACGAAATCCACGAAAATGCGGCAATTTTGGTGAGCGGCAACCGCATTGAACGGGTCAGTATGATTGATGATATCACCGCACAGGAGCTGGCCGGCGCAAGGGTGATTGATGCGGCGGGTAAAATCCTGATGCCGGGTCTCATCAACATGCACGCCCATTGCGGCGACACATTGTTTCGCGGTCTTGTAGAAAACAGTCCACTTGAGATATGGCTGCAGACCGTGTGGAAAGCCCAGGCGGTTGTGCTGGCTGAAGCAGAAAACTGCAGGCTTGGCTCCGAATTGGGAATTGCCGAACTGCTGCTCGGCGGCACCACCACAGTGATGGACAATTACTGGAGCCCGGACCAGACTTTTGAGGCAGCCATAGATGCTGGTATTCGCATGGCTACCGGCGGCATATTTTTTGATGAAGACGGCATGGACGGCCACAGTTCTGAACATCGGCCAACGCAAGCCCGCGAATTGTTCGACCGCTACGGCAATAACAGCGAATTGTTTGTCGGCACCATGCCGCACGGCACTTATACGGCGGGGCCTGAAAATATCAGAATTGCCGTCGAAATTGCCAATCAGAACAATGGTTTCTTCTCAATCCATGCGGCAGAAACCAAAGTTGAGCAGCAGACAATTCTTGAACGTTATCAAACCAGCGTCATTCGACATCTGAACAATCTCAACGCCTTGTCACCGCGCACGGTTCTGGCCCATTGTGTGCATGTGGACGATGAGGAAATCGACCTGATGGCCCAAAGCGGCACCAATGTGGTTCACAATCCCCTGTCAAATTTGAAACTTGCCTCAGGCTTTGCCCCGGTTCCAAAGATGCTGGACGCGGGTGTCAATGTTGTACTTGGGACGGATGGAGCGATCAGTGGCAATGACATGGATATGTGGCTGTCAATGCGCCTGGCTGCCACAATCCACAAGGCCGCCAGCGACAACCCTGCCGTCATCTCGTCGCGCGAAACGCTGCATATGGCAACGCTCAATGGCGCACGTGCATTGGGTGCTGAGGATATATTGGGTTCAATTGAAGCTGGAAAACGGGCTGATTTTATCCTTGTCGATATCAGTGGCCCCCATGCCATGCCGATGTTTGACCCGATCAATCATCTGGTATTCTCAGCCTCCAAAAACGACGTTAGAGATGTCTTTGTCTCCGGTCGCCAAGTGGTCGAGAACCGGCAATTATTGACCATTGATATGGCAGGCATTCAAAGCCGCCTTGCCCGTTTGCAGCCGATAATTTATGCCACGCTGCAGAGTTAATATCTCTTTGTTTGTCGCACAATTTATCTAAAAACCGGATTCCACTTTTCAGATTGTGCTCTAAATCGAAGGCATTACCCAATCAGGAACAATGCCGCTTCTTGTGATATATTCGCTCGCATCCATTCCCTTGAACATTCCATGGCTGCAAACAAGAATGGTTTTCCAGCCCCGTGCCGCACCGCCTAAGATATCGGTGTGCAAGGTATCGCCAATCATGCAGATGCGGGAACCTGAAACATTGTCAGCCAGCCTCTCTTCGACAATATCAAACACCGACCCGAACGGCTTGCCATGAAAAGTTACCTGCGCGCCAAGAATCTCCACCAGCCGGTGGCCGATATAGCCGGGTTCAATGCCAAAATATTTTTCACGCGGAGAGACGATATCGGGATTGGCGACGATTACCGGGCGTGGATTTAATTCCATCGAACGCTCAAGCAATTGACAACGTTTCTCATTCCAGTCCAGCGTTGAAAGCAGCAGAAAGCCGGTCACGTTGTCATATATCGCTGCCTCATCGGCGAGCTTGATCGTTGGCTGGTCAAACTCTGACGGTTGATAATCCGCTTTGGCCATCGCCCCCCAGAAAATGCTGTCACCATGGCTTTGCAAAACCCTTTGAGCCGCAATCCGGCTTGAAACCAGTTCGCCAGTGGAAAAATCGTAACCAAGACTGGCAAATTTCTCGACATTGGCCTGGCTTCCAAAGCTGGCGCCATTGGACAATACCATTATCTGCTTGCCTAACGCCCGCAGCCCGGCCACACATTCAGCAGCACCAGGGATGGGCTGGTTTCCTATGTTTAAAACGCCATAGGCATCAAACACAAATACATCAAATTGATCTGCAATCTCCAGCAACGCAGAGGCGGTGTTGTATCGGTCGGGAAATTCAGTCATGGGCAGACGCCCGCGCACATGTTCATAATGGCGGAACACCTGTTCGCCATCCAGTTTTGGGTAGATTTCAGAAAAACAGTCGCTAGTCATTTAATATCCCGCTCGCCCGGATCTTCCGGCAATTATCTAGAGTATGATCAACAATTCCTGATGGTTTTGATTTGACCCAATTTCGGTCCTTTATTCACAGAATTCTCCTGAAATGGCCAGCCATTCGACGTTGAATTTTGCAAAAAAATTACCCGAATTTTGTCTCGGCCAAAACCAACAGGAATCCTGAACAGACCCTAAATAATTACCGATAAATTCGGGGTGAAATCCATTTCGGCTATCAACAGCAGATTTTACTTGCATTCGGTCGTTCTATTGGACAACGATAAATGCAGATACCGGGCAATTCCAGTGCACAGGAATTTTTCACAGGAATATATTAATGGCAATTCTCACAACTTGCATAGGTGCCTACCCAAAACCGGACTATGTTCCAATGCGTGACTGGTTCCAGGTCAAACAGGGGCTGACCGATACCTCTGGCAGTGTTACCCGCCAGGCCAACGAGGTTCAGGGTCGCCAAAGCGTTGACACTGAAGCTTTATATGTGCGGGCCACAAAAGAGGCGCTCGAAGATCAGCTGGCCTGCGGCGTATCAATCCCCACCGATGGCGAACAGCGCCGCGAGAATTATATCCACTATCATTGCCGACATATAAATGGGTTTGATTTCGAGGGCTTAACCACGCGTACCGTGCGCGATGGCGCCTACACATCTGAGTTGCCGACCATTCGCGCGAAGATATCAGCAAAAGACGAACATTTTCTCGACCACGACTACAAGACTGCCCAATCATTCAGCGATCAACCGGTGAAGATCACGGTTCCTGGCCCAACCACAATCATGGACACCTGCGCTAATGAATTCTACAGCGACGAGCGCCAGCTTGCATTTGATCTGGCCGATGCCATCAACCATGAAGTCCGGGCACTGGCTGGCGCCGGATGCAAGTTCATTCAGATCGATGAACCCCTGTTCGCCCGCAATGTCGAGCGCGCTCTAGATTATGGCGTCGAGTGCCTCGACCGTTGTTTTGATGGCGTTGATAACGACGTAATCCGCGTCATGCATATGTGTTGCGGTTATCCGGGCCACCTTGACGACAGCGAATACCACAAGGCCGAACCGTCGAGTTATTTTCGTCTGGCATCCGCCATTGACGCTTCCACCATCAATCAGGTCTCGCTTGAAGATGCCCACCGCTACAACGACCTGACATTGTTGGAAATGTTCACCAAGACCACAGTAATATTCGGCGCGGTTGCGATCGCCCAGAGCCGGGTTGAAACCGTTGAAGAGATAACAGGCCGGTTAAATTCAGCCCTTCACCATATCGACAAAGACCGCCTGATTGCGGCACCCGATTGTGGCCTGGCGATGCTGGGCCGGGAATTGGCAATGGAAAAACTCTCCAATTTATGTGAAGCCGCCAACGAGATTTAGCTTCGCGCGAAACCTGGCCTAAATTTTCCAGTCCCGAACTTACAATCAATTATCCAGCGAAATGATATCCATAACGATCCCCCGGAGGCCAATAATCTGGCCGAAGACCCCGCCCATGCCATTGATCTGTCAAGGGCGACTTTTTAAGGGCGATCTGTTAAGAATGACCCACGCCCACCACGGCTTGTCGCGAATGGAACTGACGAGTGAAGGCTTGGTTGTGGGTTAAGAGACAGCAATGGAAATTGCGGCTGCAGGTGGATAAAAACAACCCGGCCTCATAGGTCTGAATTATCTTCCCAGTCAATATCGGGCTGTTGCCCAATTATCCCATGTGGATTGTGATTTCCATCGTTCGCGTAATAACCAAACCGGATTTCGTCAAAGTCGATGGTGTCTCGAATACCCTGACTTTGGTAGATACGCCGGGTAAATCGCCACAAATTCTCGTAGTCGACGAAACGCTTTCGAGTACAACGGAAATGCGTGGCATAGACAGTATCAAATCGCACGAGGGTGGCAAACAGCCGGATATCGGCCTCTGTTATTTGCTGGCCAAATAGGTATTGGCGAACAGAAAGTCGTTCCTCCAACATGTCCATTGTATCAAAAACCGCCCCGACAGCCTTGTCATATTCATCCTGGAGTTCAGCCAGACCGGCGCGATAGACCATATTTGAAAGTCCATGGTAAATTTCGCCGGTCAATGCATCAATCTCAGCGCGCAATGGCTCCGGATAAAGAGAGGGGCCTTGGCCAGCCTGGTCAAACATCCGAACAATATCTACAGAGGAATTGGAGAGAATACGGTTGTATTTTCTATCCCAAAACACAGGAACCGTTGCACGTCCGGTGAATTGCGGGTCGGTTTTCGTATAGAGCTGGTGAATGAAGCGAATGTTGCCACCGGCTGAAAGAGGGCCATCGGGTAGCAAAGTATATCCCTCTATTCGAACGCCACCAGCCAATTGCAAGGGCAGCTGTTTGTGCAATCCACTGATCACCATTGCCAGGACAGCGCCATGGGACCATGGGCAACTATTTGAAGCGACAAGAACAAATCTCGAGCGATCCTCACGCAATGCGCTGAGTGTTGCATTATCAATATTGGTTGGCATTTGGCTCTGTTCGCGCTGGAAGGCACCACCTTGCATGAAACGATCTGCCGTATCATCCCATGCCCCATCGATTAACATACCCATATTTTCACTATCCTCAGCGTTCAGTCAAAACGCATTTTGAACCTGTTTCAAGCCCGTGCCAGCAAAATCACGCCACCAGCCACAACAATCGCTGCCAATACCCTGAGTTTCCATGGCCGTTCGCCAAACCAGATGACGCCGATCATTGCTGCGATGATGACGCTTGATTCGCGCACTGCCGAGACCGATCCCAGGGGCGCTATCGATTTGGCATAAATTGCCAGGCCATAGGCAATGGCCGAAATTACGCCGCCAAAAAAACCGATTATATAGACACTTGCCGGTATAGATGTCAGCAATTTACGGCGATAGTAAAACAGCCCGATAGAAAATGGCCACTCTAATAAAAACAGCCAGCCGATATAGCCCAGCGCATGCTGGGAAGCGCGCACGCCCATTCCATCGAGCACGGTGTAGGAGGCAATCATCAGGCCAGTGGCAAGTGCGGCCATGATCGCTTTGCCATTGGCGTGACCTTTGCTGCGGGCAAAGAATAAAAGTCCAATTCCAGCGGTAATCAGAATAATTCCATACCAGGCCCCTATTGGCAGCACCTCGCCCGCAAAATACCAGGCGCCTATAGCCACACATACCGGCGCTATGCCGCGGGCAATCGGATAGACCTGACTTAAATCACCGAAGCGATAGGATAGCAGCAGAAAGATATAGTAGAGAAAATGAACAAAGGTCGAGGCGACCAAAAACGGCCAGCTTTCAACCGCCGGCGGTAGAAAGAAATAGACCAAGAACAGGGCCGGCAAACCATGACCGAAATTCAGCATTGCCAAGGCAATAAAACGATCAGCAGACCGTTTCATCAGCGCATTCCACACTGCATGCAAAAACGCTGCGCTCAATACCAGTATCAAAGCGAATTCAGGTTGCGAGCCCAACGGCTAAATCCTAGAAAAATATTACAGAATGATAACCTCTACAGCATTGGTGAAAATAATACTACTTGATGTTTAGTATGCCGACGGCAGGCGTTCGCTCCACAAAAAGCGCAAAAATAATAGCCAAATCAAGCCAAGTCTGGTAAGCAAATTTTCGAATTTTTAAACGACCTATTTTTAGTGGTTGATTTTCCCATTGCCTGAAGCGTAGCAATTGCCCGTCAACAACCACAATATGTGCCATGATCAAAACACTCCAACCATAAAGCGGTAAACCCATGTCCAGAACAGTCTATGTAAACGGTGAATTTCTGCCCGAAGACAAAGCCAAGATTTCAGTTTTTGACCGCGGCTTCCTGTTTGCTGATGCGGTTTATGAAGTGTTTCCGGTTCTAGGTGGTGGCATTGCCGACGCCGATGCCCATCTGGCCCGACTGGGCAGGTCGCTTAATGAATTGCAATTCCCGGAACATTATACTCCCCAGGAATATCTGCCGTTGTTGAAAACCCTGGTTCAAAACAACAAATTGTCCGAAGGTCTGATTTATATACAAGTGACGCGCGGTGTCGCTGACCGCGACTTTGATTTTCCCAAGAATACAGACCCATCGGTAGTGATGTTTACCCAGGAAAAAAATATACTCGAAAGTCCTGCTGCAAAAATCGGGATATCGGTCGTTACCGTGCCCGATATCCGCTGGCAGCGTTGCGACATCAAAACCGTTGGCCTGTTGCCAGCCTGTCTTGCCAAGGCGGCGGCCAAGAGCCAGGGAGCGGATGACGCCTGGATGTTCGATGCCGACGGCAACATTACCGAGGGCAGTTCCAACAACGCTTATATCATCAGCCACGACGGTAAAATCATCACCAGGCATCTATCGAACTCAATATTGCACGGCATTACCCGTGTATCCGTCCTGGAACTGGTTAATGATAGCGATCTCAAATTAGAGGAACGCCCGTTCAGCATTGAAGAAGCCGAGGGCGCGCTTGAAGCATTTTCTTCGTCTGCATCCGGCTTTGTTATGCCGGTCGTCAGCATTAATGGCAAAACCATAAATGACGGCAAGCCCGGCCCCAACAGCCAGAAATTACGCCAACTTTGCATCGAAAAAGCAAAGCTTTCGGCGGCAACCGCCCAGGCGTTACGTCCACCGCGCAAAATCAAGGCACGCTCGGCCTGAGGGTTCAAGCAATCTAATTTATGCGGAAAAACAAAATAGAGCACAGGGTTCAATGGCGAAAATATTTCTTTATTCAATTTCCATAATCGCAACTTGGGCGTTGTTAATGCCTGCAATGCCGATTTCCAACAGCTTCGCCCAGCAGCAAACAGAAGCCGTTCAGGCGGCAGATACTTTTGTCGGCCGCAATATGGATGCACCGGTCAACAACAAGCCGGTCAAAGACAAATTCTGGTGGTCTGACGACTGGTACGACAACGGCATTCTTCAGGTGCCCGAAAATTATCGTATAATCGAGAGACAAGTCAGCTACATAAATGGTGAGGATGGAACCGAGGTTCCAGCGATCTTGTTCCGGCCTGAAACCGAAGGAAAATTTCCAGCAATATTGTTTCAACACGGCAGACGCGGTCTGGATGAACTGACCCAGCGTCTTGCACGACGCATGGCGGCACGCGGCTTTATCGTGCTGGCACCCAATGTCTATGAAGCCAGGTTCATTGGGCGCTATCCAATTGAGCACGATCAGGCAACCGAGGGCGATGTCAATGCCGGTGTCGATTATCTATTGGCTCTACCGGACGTATCGACTTCGAAAATTTGCGCCTATTCCCACACCAGGGGCGGCTATTATACGTTGATGGTGGCAGTAAATTATAAGCGCCAACAGCGCGATATTGCCTGTTACGTTACTTTTTACCCCCATTGGCAAAATCCAAATGCTCCCGAGCCGCAGCAGGTTTATCGCTACGCTACCGAACTCGATTCGCTTGATATTCCGGTTCTGGCCTTTATTGGCGAATTTGAACAATACCAACGTCGGCGATCGATAGAGACTGCGGTATTTTTCATGAAAAAGGCTGGCAAAGATGTACGTTTGATCATCTATCCCGGCGTTGGCAGGGGATTTGATTTTCGCCCACCCAATGTTCGCACCTTGCTGACGACCTGGCAACGAAGGATTCCAACATGCGCGCGGCCGCCTTTATCAACAAGCATCTGGCCAAATGGGTGGTGAAATAAATTGCTGGCGGAAATTACCGCCGAAATCGAAATTCAAGGCCTAAGAGCCTGCAATTTGCCTACAATTTGCTGGACATTTTATCCGCCAACGGATAAAGACGCGCGGAGATTTGTAAATGGGTCTCCTGCCAGGCCTTACGCAAATATGTGGAGTAAATTCGCATAACCTTGTAATTTGTTCGCTTGGCTGCTTTGCTGTTGTGCAACGGCGGTTCTCGAAGTGGGCAGGACCAGAAACATAGATGAGGAATACAAGTGTCAAATACATTCGACATAGTCGCGGAGATTATCGCAGATACAAGTGAAATTCCGGTTGAGGATATCACTCCTGAAAGCCATACCATTGATGATTTGGGCATTGATAGCCTGGATTTTCTTGACATTGTTTTCGCCGTGGACAAGGAATTCGGCATCAAAATTCCGTTGGAATCATGAACGCAGAAAGTCAATGGTGGCAATGCGACCACAGAACAATATTTCGTCATGA
>PVMS01090947.1_pt1 | contig 11291 bp, 9 predicted proteins | sample 1853461 | NCBI WGS metagenome assembly PVMS01 (sample SAMN08582032, study PRJNA380276) | Marine sediment metagenome, whole genome shotgun sequencing project. | isolation source: ocean sediment barecode stripped | collected 2017
TGTAAATACTACCCACCTAGGTTGGGTCTGCACCTCGACTTTCAAGCACCGATAAATTCGTAGGGTGGGCAATTCATTGCCCACCGCTGGTCCGGGCTAAATGATGTTGGGTTTAGTGCGGTGTATAGAATGGTGGGCAATTCATTGCCCACCCTACGGGGTTTTCAAGACCAAAAAAAGCCCGCAATGCGGGCTTTTTTTTGGCCTGCAACACGCCGTAGGGTTCTTGAAAGTCTGAGAGCAGACCCAACCTAGTGTTATAGAATTTTTATTAACGGAAACCGCAATGACTGAAACGACTGACACAAAGAAGACCCCGGCAAAGAAGGCCCAGGTGAAAAAGACCACGGTAAAAAAGACCGCGGCCAAGGCACGTAAAACCGAAAAATATGAATTCCAGGCTGAGGCACGTGAAGTCCTGAACCTGATGATTCATTCGCTGTATTCCAACCGTGAAATCTTTTTGCGTGAGCTGGTATCAAACGCATCAGACGCGTGCGACAAGCTCCGCTTTGAAGCTCTGCAGAATGAAGACCTATTGGGTGGCGACAGCGAGTTGAAGATCGAGGTTGAAGTCGATGAAGACGCGGGTACCGTTACTATTCGTGACAATGGCATCGGTATGTCGAAACAGGACGTGGTCGATAATATTGGCACCATTGCCCGTTCCGGTACCAGGAAATTCCTCGAAAGTGTTACTGAAAACAAGGAATTTGATGCCAACCTGATCGGTCAGTTCGGTGTGGGTTTCTACTCCTCATTTATCGTCGCAGACAAGGTCACCCTGCTGACCCGCGCCGCTGGCAGTGATGCCTCCGAAGGTGTGCGCTGGGAGTCGGATGGTACCGGCGAGTACACACTGGTCCAGGTTGATTTACCCCGGCAAGGTACTGAAGTTACTTTGCATCTGCGCGAGGACGCGAAGGAATTTCAGTCCTCGTGGTCTGTGCGCTCCTTGATTCAGAAGTATTCCGACCACATCGGTTTTCCGATTTACATGAAATCTCAGCCTTTGCCGGCTGCCGAAGATGGCGAGGAAGCGGAAGAGCAACCGGAATGGGAGGCCATCAACCAGTCCTCTGCATTGTGGACCTTGCAGAAATCTGAAATCAGCAGTGATGACTACCAGGCTTTTTATAAACATGTGAGCCATGATTTTTCCGATGCCCTGAGCTGGACCCACAACCACGTGGAAGGCGCACAGAACTACACCTCGCTGTTGTACGTTCCATCCAAGGCACCGATGGATATGATGATGCAACGCGACGAGCGGCATGGTTTACGCCTGTACGTGAAACGTGTGTTCATCATGGATGCCGCGGAACAATTGCTGCCTCACTACCTGCGCTTTATACGCGGTGTGATTGACTCCGACGACCTGCCATTGAATGTTTCCCGTGAGCTATTGCAGGAAAATGCACTGGTTGGAAAAATCCGTTCTGCAGTCATCAGACGTAGCCTGGACCTGTTGACACGCATGGCCGATAAGGAAGCTGAGAAATTCAATACGTTCTGGGATGAGTTCGGAAATGTTGTAAAGGAAGGCCTGGCGGAAGACCATTCAAACCAGATCAAGATTGCTAAACTGCTGCGCTTTTCATCGACCGCCGATGCTGCCAAAGAACAGCGTGTAAGCCTGGAGGACTACATCTCGCGGATGCAGGACGGCCAGGATGTCATCTGGTATGTGACTGCAGAAAACCGCAAAGCCGCCGAGAATTCCCCGCACCTCGAAATATTCCGCAAGAAAGGCATCGAAGTGTTGTTGATGTCCGATCGCATTGATGAATGGGTGATGGGTTACTTCAACGAATTCGATGGTAAGAAATTACGCTCCATTGCCAAGGGTGATGTTGACCTTGGCTCCGATGATGACAAGCAGGACGATAAGGATAAAAAAGATGCAGAAAAAGATCCGTTACTGGAGCGCTTATCAGAGGCGTTAAAAGATGAGGTCACTGAAGTGCGTTCCAGCCAGCGTTTGACAGAATCCGCTTCATGCCTGGTGCTAAGCGAGCAGGAACTCGCCATGCATATGCGTCGCATGCTGGAGCAGGCTGGCCAGCCCATGCCTGACAGCAAGCCGATCCTCGAAGTTAACCTCGATCATCAATTACTCAAGCAGGTTTCGGCCGTTGAATCTGATGAGGAGTTCAAGGATTGGGCCAGCATGTTGTTTGAACAGGCAGTTTTGACCGAAGGCGGACAGCTGGAAGATCCCGCTGGTTTTGTGCAGCGGGTTAACCGATTGATGCTTAACGGCAGCTAAATAAAAAGAGGCACCGTCATCCCCTCGCAAAAGAGGCGCTGTCATCCCGGACTTGATCCGGGACCCATTTTTACCTGAGCGAGTAAAATGGGTCCCAGATATTTGCTGCGCAAATTCCGGGATGACGGTGCCTCTTACATACAGCATGATGTGCTCTACAACTCTCTTGGTTTAAACTCCAGTTATGGATTCTTCAGTCAGATTGGACAAGTGGCTCTGGGCCGCCAGGTTTTTTAAAACCCGCTCAGTTGCGCGTGAAGCAGTATCCGGTGGCAAGGTTCATTTGAACGGTAACCGTGCAAAACCTGGGCGCTCACTGAATAGTGGTGATGTTCTGCGGATTCAGCGCGGTGATGATGAATACACGATTACAGTTGTGGAGCTTGGGATCCGGCGCGGTTCGGCGACAGTTGCGCGGACTTTTTACGAAGAATCCGAGGAAAGTCGGCTTAAGCGGGAACAGCTTGCAGAGCAACGGAAACTGGAGCGCGAGCAATATGTGGGGCGCGAGCGTAGGCCAGATAAACGACAACGGCGGAGGTTGGTTCGATTCAAGAGCGGACTAGACTGAATTGTCATTTCATTGGCAGTATCAAGAGCAAGAGCGGCCCACAGATTACACAGATTTCACGGATTAGTTGGGTTGGTGCATACTGGACTACGGCGCATGGGCACGATCAAGATTAGCGGCTTCGTTTTGAAAACGCTGAGTTGCACGATTCCTAAAGCCCCCACCAAAACCAACAGCCTGCACAAACCTGTTCTAAATTATCCGTGAAATCTGTGTAATCTGTGGGCCACTCTTTCCGCTCTTTTCCAAGCGCCGAACAGGCTATCGATGCAAAAGTGCCTTGAGCATGTAAATGAGGTCCAGCGCCGCTCTCGGTGTCAGCTCATCCGGATCGATATCATCCAACTTATCCAAAACCGGATTATCCGGCTCAAGCTCAGGTTCGGGCTCTTCATAGGTTGAGAACAGGCCCATTTGAGGGTTGTTGTTATCGCCTTGTTCAAGCTTTGAAAGTTGAAACCGTGCCCGTCGCAATACGTTTTTGGGGATACCGGCCAGGGCAGCGACCTGCAGACCGTAACTTTGACTGGCGGGGCCATCGTTGACGGAGTGCAAAAATACGATGCTGTCGCCATGTTCCACCGCTTTAAGATGTACATTTTTCACGCCCTCAAGTTGTTCCGGCAGGTGGGTCAGTTCAAAATAGTGGGTTGCGAACAGGGTATACGCTTGAACCTTGCGCGCAAGGTATTCGGCCACTGCCCAGGCTAATGCGAGGCCGTCGTAGGTTGAGGTTCCACGTCCGATTTCATCCATCAGGACCAGCGAATGCTGGCTGGCGCTGTGCAGGATGTTGGCGGTTTCTGTCATCTCCACCATGAAGGTTGAACGCCCACGGCTCAAATCGTCGCCGGCACCGATGCGGGTGAATATTCGATCCAGTGGGCCAATGACGGCGCTGGTGGCAGGTACCCAACTGCCGGTGTAGGCCAACAGGCAAATCAGTGCAGTCTGACGCATATAGGTGGATTTACCACCCATGTTGGGGCCGGTAATGATCAGCATCCGGCGCTGTGGGTTCATTTCAGTATTATTGGGTGTAAATGCTTCGCTCTGGACATGTTCAATCACCGGGTGACGACCATCTTTGATGTCAATGCCGGTTTCTTCACTGAGTTCCGGGCAGCAGAAATCCAGCGTAATGGCGCGCTCGGTGAAGGCGCACAGAACATCCATTCGGGAAATTGCACCAGCCACCCCCTGCAGGGTTTCGAGCTCAGATTGCAGATGGCTCACCAGTTGCTCGTAGCAGTGCAGTTCCCGGGCCTGGGCCCGCTCACGGCTGGAGAGCACCTGGTCTTCGAAGGTTTTCAGCTCTTCGGTGATATAACGCTCAGCACCCTTGAGTGTTTGCCGTCGTTTGTAATGCAATGGAACCTTGTCCGTGTGTGCGTGGGTGATTTCAATAAAATAGCCATGCACGCGGTTGTAACCCACTTTCAGACTTGGGATCCCCGACTCTTCACGTTGACGGTTTTCATACTCCATTAAAAAATCATTGGCGTTTTCTGACAGGCCGCGCAACTTGTCCAGTTCAGCATCATAAGCTTCGGCGATCACGCCGCCGTTGCGAATCAGAACCGGTGGTTCATCGACGAGCGCAGCACTCAGCAGAGTAAAAATCTCCGGTAAACATTCGATCTGCGCACCGCATTGTTGTAACACCTCCCGGTTGGATGACGTCAGGCTGGCTTTAACCTCGGGTAACACCCCCAGCGCCTGGCGTAATGTTGTCAGGTCGCGGGGGCGGGCTGAGCCCAGCGCCACGCGGGCAAGAATACGCTCGACATCACCGATGGAACGGAAGAGTGTTCGCAAAGATTCGAACAGACGCGTATCCAGCAATGCGCCGATACTGTTGTGGCGAATCTGCAACCGCCGCCGGTCACGGATGGGCTCTGCGATCCAGCGGCGCAGCAGACGGCCACCCATCGGTGTGACGGTTGAATCCATGATGCCGGCGAGGGTGTGTTCGCTACGTCCTTCCGGGTGATGTAACAGCTCGAGGTTGCGTCGGGTGGCTGCATCCAGATGCAGATGATTCTGCGGGTTCTCCATCTGGATCGCGCGTATATGGGGCAGGGCGGTGCGTTGTGTTTCCTGTGCGTATTGGAGCAGGGCGCCTGCCGCGGCAATGGCGGCTGGTTCTTCTTCCAATCCGAAACCGCCGAGATCCTTGGTGCCGAATTGTTCAGTTAGCAGGTGATAGGCGGACTCATGATCAAAATGCCAGGGTGCGCGTTTTCGTAAACCGCGTTGACCTGCCAGGGGCTCAGCCCAGTCAGCATCTTCGGAGATCAGCAACTCTGTCGGCAGCAAACGCTCAAGCTGGGTTTCAAGCTCGGTCTGGCCGGGTAGTAAACGGGTCAGGAAACGGCCCGATGACAAATCCATCCAGGCTATCGCCCAGGATTTGCCAACCCGGGCCGCCGCCGCCAGTAGATTATCCTGACGGCCCGATAGCAAAGCCTCGTCAGTAACCGTTCCCGGTGTGACGATGCGAACAACTTTCCGGTCAACAATTCCTTTGCCCGGGGTTGGTTCACTCACCTGCTCACAGATGGCAGCTGATTCACCCTTACGTATCAATTTGACCAGGTAGCCATCGAGCGCGTGGTAGGGGATACCGGCCATCGGGATTGGCGCACCCGCCGATGAGCCACGGCTGGTCAGTGTAATGTCCAGCAATTTAGCGGCCCGGCGCGCATCCTCGTAAAATACCTCGTAGAAATCCCCCATCCGGAACAACAAAATTGAGTCCGGATGATCAGCTTTGATGCGCAGATATTGCTGCATCAGCGGTGTGTGGGAAGCTTGCTTTGAAACGGCTGGAGATGACATCAGGGAAAGTGTAACGTAGGAAGTTGTGGGTGACTATATCGTGCTTGCCAATTTTGAAGATTGTTTTGTAAGCCACAGGCATGTGCAACCCTTGTATAGGTTGTCAGTTCTAGTATTCAAAACAACGAATTTCAAGACCCAATGGCGGAAAATTCTTCCTCATTCGTCATTACTTAGAGTATTGCTATACTAGCAAGCAACTAACGGAGCCCTTGGCCATGCCAGGAGGCAAAACCATCATTGATGCCGTCACCCCCTCCATCCAGTTAAGGTTTATTTTTTGACATTCCGGGGTTTGCACCCAGCCCTTTCAAAACCGGCGTATTCAGGCGCGTTATGCTTGCCGATTTCCGGTCTTTCAGATAATCCGCAACCACATCCCAAATGGGCGGGCCTGGCCCCACGCTGCCTACTGTGGCCCAACCGGCAACCTTGTATAGTTTTTTGGCTTCCACGCTTGTTCCATCATCCAGCGTCATCTCCGAAATCCTTCGGCCGGCAGGCGCTTTTGGTTCACATACGTAATCCATACCACCGACCCGCACCATGTCGCCACCCTGCTGATAAAAAGGATCCGGGTTAAACAGGTTGTCACAGACGTCCTCAAGTATCAGTTTATTCTGCTCACCACTCATTTCCCGCACATATGTTTCCGGATAGGTAATACAGGTCTGGTCAAGCACTCGCTCCATGGTAACGGTGTCACCAGGCAGAACCGTTGTTCCCCATCGGAAGCCTGGTGAAAAAGCAATCTGGGCATCTCCTACCGCCCGCTGGGCATCACATATCACCTGATCGAATGAGCCGTTAAAATTACCACGGCGATATAGCAGGCTCTCTGCAACCGCCAACGGCTCATCCAGTTTTTGTTGCCAGGGTTCGCGAACTTTTTGGATATATTCAGCCATCTCCTGATCTGGTTCCAGCAGGTTCGAAAAAACAGGCAGGAGTCGGTAGCGGAAACCCTTGACCCCATGATCCCCAAAGTCAAGATCCAGCACAGCAAGAAATTTCCCATTTGAACCCGCATTGGTGACAATGGTTTTGCCAGCGGAGTTTTTCACAATCACCGGACGGGGTACGCCATCATGAGTATGCCCACCCAGAATTGCATCCAGACCGGACACAACACTGGCAAGCTTCAGATCAACATCCATACCATTGTGTGAAAGCAGGACAATGGCGTTGACCGCATGTTTACTGTTAATTTCATCAATCAGTTCCTGCAATTCACTGGCACGGATACCAAACGTCCAGTCAGGCATGAAACGTGAAGGGTTGGCGATCGGTGTATATGGAAATGCCTGACCAATGATTGCAATCAGCTTTCCGCCCACCTCGCGTAGCACATAAGGTTTGAAAACATGGCCACTGTCTGAGTCAAACGCTGCTGCGTCATCAAACATCGCTTCTTCGGTCAGAAGTACGTTCTGCGCGACAAAGTCACTGTTTGATGCCTCGATATTATTGACCACCTCGGTATCCTGATAGGTGAACTCCCAGTGACCCGTCATCACATCCACACCGAGCAGGTTGCAAGCGCCGACCATATCTCGCCCGCGTGTCCAGTACGCGGTCCCAGACCCCTGCCAGGTATCACCACCATCGAGCAGTAAAGAATTTCCCTGGCCTGTTTCAGCACGAAGCTCGTTAATCAGTGTTCGTAAATGTGCAAACCCCCCGACCTTGCCATAACGCCTGGCGCTGTCAGTAAAGTCAAGGTAACTGAAGGCGTGCGCCATGCGCGTGTCTGGCGCAATATCTGCATACTGCAACAGGGCATCGCCGACCAGGTGTGGTGGCCTGCCGAACGCCGAACCAATCCCAAGGTTAACGCTTGGCTCACGAAAATAAACCGGTAGCAACTGCGCGTGACAATCAGTGAAGTGCAGCAACCGCGCCTGCCCGAAAGGCTTGGCGTGATAAATATCCTGTTTATTTGGAAGGCGTGTCTGAGTGCAACCATTACTACCAATAGCGGCACCCGCCATAGCCAGCACGTGCATAAACTCACGCCTGTCCATTATTGACGACAACCTGAAACGACTTCTTTTTCGAACTTGTCCTGATCACGAATAACGACAAAGAAGCCTTCAAGGTATTTCGCCGCTTTTTGCCTGGAATCGCTCGATAACCGTTCTTCATTTTCTATCAGTGCGAAAATATCTTGCTGTTTGGTCAGGAACCGCTGTTTTGCAACGCCCAGCGTTCCATTGTGGGTACAGAAGCCGCGAAAAAGTCGTTGAGTAACATGGCTGATCGGCAGGCCAGTTGGCGTTACAGCATAGTGGGCGTCGACAAGGCCGGAGGAATCGAAGTCATTGGGAATAGCATAGACGGTATCCTGCCCGATCAGCTTGACGTTCTTACAGCACTGCTCTGAATCCTGTTCACTGGCAGTTGACCAGTCGGTATTGCCAATCATGTACTCAAATAGCGACATATAGCTTGATTCCTGCGAATCCAGCTGATCGACCGTGACTGTCTCGCGTTTATATTTCTTATGTCCGTTACGTTTGGCAACATCGCTATCTTCTTCGATCAGAAATGCGAACCTGGGCCCACTTGAGCGAGCGGATTTACTGTCCTGATAGGTCACCGACAAGGGCCTCAGCCTGAAGCTGTAATCGGTTATCAGAATATACATTTTTTTCCAAGCATTGTTCAACTAACAGGGGGCACTACACCACGGAATAATTAAGCCGGTCTTATTCTATGACCCATAGCTATACAAGACGGGAAACACGGTGGTTTTATTCCCCAATTGCAGGTAGTTTAGAGCATTCAGGACGATCTTTGCAGCACCCAGATGAAAGTGGTGATAAAAGAGCTGACACCCAGGACCAAAGTGACCATAAAGCTGTTGTAGGCAATTTCCAGCAATTTGAATTTCTTATGCAGTACTGAGCCCAGACCGTATATATCGCGAATCATGCATTGGCTTTGGTGGCAACCCCGGCATGCAGCGAAAACCCGGCAGCTTCACCCACTGAGCTGTAAAACCGCAGTACCTACAGGTTTCTCGCAACATAGCGTTTGGTTTGCTTGTACTCGGAGAAGACATTGCTGAACGTATAACGTAGGATGTTGTGGGTGACCATATCGTGCCAGTAAAAGTTTACAATCACTGAATCACCAGCAACTCATTGGAAGTCAATAAATGCCGGAATTTGATACCAGGGTTGATACCCTGCTCACGACAATTGCAGATTTGCTGAGTGAGCGTCAGTGGCGTATGGCGATCGCCGAATCCTGTACAGGTGGCTGGATTGCAAAATGCTGCACTGACAGGGCCGGTAGTTCCGCGTGGTTTGACCGGGCATATATTGCTTACAGCTACCGGGCCAAGGAGCAGATGCTGGGTGTATCGCATGCAGACCTGCTGGAACATGGTGCGGTCAGTGATGCAATTGCCTGTCAGATGGCCAAAGGTGCAAAACAGCATTCAAATGTTGCCGTTACTGTCTCTGCAACCGGTATCGCAGGACCGGGTGGCGGCATGCCCGGCAAGCCGGTCGGACTGGTGCATTTTGGCTGGTGTATCGGTGAGCAACCGGTGGAGTGTGGTTCAAAAGTATTTGGCGGCGACCGTGAATCGGTACGCCAACAGACCGTATTATTTGCGCTGGAAGGCATTGTTTCCCGCCTGGATTCCCTTGGTTGAATTCCTGAGCGCCAGCAGGCCGGAACAAGTTTTTTCATAATATTTATTTGATTATCGCAATTTGAGAATGATGTATTGCAAACTACACCCAATCGCAGACCCCGGGGAGTGACGGGAATCGTAAACGCCAGGATTTTCCACATTTCAGACAATGATTGTAGGAAATTTCAGTGCATACGGATATCGGGCTTAAGACGCTGACATGCCTGTGTCATAATGCTGGCTAGCCACGAAATTCAACATTTTGGCATCAACATAAATCGACAGGAGAGGACCAAGTGGACGACAACAGAAAACAGGCGCTAACGGTGGCGTTATCCCAGATTGAAAAGCAGTTTGGCAAGGGCGCGATCATGCGTATGGGTGATGGTTCCACTTTTCCAAATGTTGATGTTGTATCGTCGGGTTCACTGGCGCTGGATGTGGCGCTCGGTATTGGTGGCCTGCCGCGTGGGCGGGTTGTGGAGATTTATGGTCCTGAGTCGAGCGGTAAAACAACTTTGACCCTGCAAGTGATTGCAGAAGCGCAGAAACTGGGCGGCACGGCGGCCTTCGTTGATGCGGAACACGCGCTGGATCCGCAATATGCTGAAAACCTGGGTGTGGATGTTGAAGACTTATTGGTATCGCAGCCGGATACCGGCGAACAGGCGCTGGAAATCACCGACATGCTGGTACGTTCTGGCGCCGTGGATATCGTGGTGATCGATTCGGTTGCGGCGCTGACGCCGAAAGCCGAAATTGAGGGTGAGATGGGCGACCGTCACATCGGCCTGCAGGCCCGGTTGATGTCGCAGGCGCTGCGTAAGTTAACTGCCAATATCAAACGCTCCAACTGCATGGTGGTTTTTATTAACCAGATTCGAATGAAAATTGGTGTGATGTTTGGCAGCCCGGAAACCACCACCGGTGGTAATGCGCTAAAATTTTATGCTTCAGTACGTCTGGATATCCGTCGCATCGGCTCGATTAAGAAGGGCGATGAAATCATCGGCAATCAGACCCGGGTTAAAGTGGTCAAGAACAAGATGGCACCACCGTTCAGACAGGCGGAATTTGAAATACTGTATGGCAAGGGCATTTCCAAGCTGGGTGAACTGATTGATCTTGGTGTGGCCAATGGTATTGTCGAGAAAGCCGGTGCCTGGTACAGCTACAAGAAAGATCGTATTGGCCAGGGCAAAGAGAATTCGCGCGCCTTCCTGATAGAACACCCGGAAATCGCGGCGGAAATAGAGACGCGTTTACGCGATATGCTGCTGCCAAAGAAAGCTTCAACCAAGGAAGCGGTAGAAGCGTAGAGGGGGGCTGGCGGGTTGCGTGGCAAGATTGCGCATGACCTGACCGAATCGGAGGTCCGTGACATCGCGGTGCGCTACCTTGGGCGCCGCGAATACGCAGTTGAAGAGCTCAGGCTCAAGCTTTTGCAGCGTGGCGCTGATTCGCAAATCACCGTACAAGTCGTCAGTGATCTTGCTGATGAAAACCTCGTTTCCGATCAACGATATACCGAAATGTATGTTCGCATGCGTATCCGTCGCCTGTTCGGGCCGATGAAAATTCGCGGTGAACTGCGTAGCAAGGGCATTATTGACAAATTGATCATTGTGGCCATGCCAGACGGTGAAGACACCTGGTTTGACAGCGCGACACAATGGGCAAGCAAACGTTGCCGGGGTGAGCTGGATTATGCGCAAAGGGTAAAGATCTATCGTAGCCTGATGAACCGTGGTTTCACCCATGAGCATGCGAATGTTGCTCTGGACAGTTTAAAAAGTACCAACATAAACAGCATCGATTGATTCCTTCATCCGCTATGTTTCGGTAAACTTGCATACTGTTTGCGCACACGGCGCTGTCTCTATCTCGAAGGTATGGATACATTGAAAACAACCGCTGAAATTCGCCAGGCTTTTCTGGACTTCTTTGCCACCAGGCAACATGAA
>PVMS01019917.1_pt1 | contig 11290 bp, 10 predicted proteins | sample 1853461 | NCBI WGS metagenome assembly PVMS01 (sample SAMN08582032, study PRJNA380276) | Marine sediment metagenome, whole genome shotgun sequencing project. | isolation source: ocean sediment barecode stripped | collected 2017
CCATATTGCTCATAAGCCTTATATGGAAACGCTGGCTGCATCGGGCTTGAATCATGTGCAGGTAACCCTGGCCTCCAGCCGACCCGAAATACACGATGCCATGATGGGCGCCACATCTTTTGACCAAACGATTTCGGGCATCGAAAATGCCCTGAACAGTAAAGCCCATGTGATCACGAACACGACCCTGATGCGCAACAATATGGATCATGCAGAAGAGATTATCGAATTTCTTTATGATCTCGGCATCCGAACCTTCGCCATGAATGGCATGATCTATTCCGGTGGCGGCTTTGCGCATCCAACTGCGATTTCCGAAGAGGAAATGCCAGCCTTGCTGGTCAGAGTGCGCGATAAAGCTGATGAATTAGGCATGCGCTTCCTTTGGTACACGCCCACCGAATACTGCCGCATGTCTCCCATTGAATTGGAGATCGGTGCCAAGCGCTGCAATGCCGGAGAATATTCACTTTGTATCGAACCCAATGGCGATGTGCTTCCCTGCCAATCTTATTATGTGGCTGCCGGAAATATTCTCCATGATCCCTGGGAAGAGATATGGGATAGCCAGCTTTTCCAAAGTTTTCGATATCGTGAAGAAGACCCTAAGGGATATGGCTTGCCAGAGAAATGCTGGACATGCCCCGATCTACCCCTTTGTGGTGGTGGTTGTCGAATAGAGCGCGAAGCGCGAGATGGCATTCGTGTTGCAGGCGATGGCGGTGGAGGATGCTCTGGTTGCAGCGGCTCTTGTGGAACCGGGGGCCACGCGAATGAAGTAAAAACATTCGCAGCTACTGCGGGCTACATTCCGCAGGGAGGCTTTATCCCTTCGCCAAGCACGGTTAGCACGAAAGTGCGCGCTTCAGGCAACATGGATTTTATTGGCCTGGACGAAATTCAAGGTTAATTAATTTGCTAGCGATCTTTGAAAACCCAGGCGCTCGTTTATTCGCGGGCGCTTTATTTGTTCTCTTTTTGCTGATCTATTATCGGCGTTTTTTGCGCGCGGAAAATTGGCGTTTGGTCCTCTTGATCGGCGTGATAGCCCTTGTCCTGGAAATCACTTTTCCCCGATCTATTAATTTTCTTGCTTTATTCTCAGGAATGTTCCTTTTGTTTTCTCGAATTAATAGCAAGCCTGTAGAGCAAAAATATTCACCCGCGATGGCGCGCATTGAAGGTGGGGGTATTAAGCGCGGCCTCACGCCTCCAGAAGCCGCTATTGTGTTGGGCAGGCCCTTAAAGCTCACGCTAATCCTTGTTCTATTCGAGATGCTGCGCAAAGGATTTATCCTGCAAAGGAAGCACTCCCCGCTTCAAGTTGAACTTGCGCCTACTTTCCTAACCCTTGGCAAAGAATTGAGCACAAACGAGAAAAAAACCCTACGTCGATTAGCTGCTCAAAACATTCCTGCATCTTTGCATATTTACGAAGAAGCTTTTCTGGAAATTTTGGAGCTGCAATCTGAAGAAATTGCCACGGAGATTGACTATAGCATCGCTATTCAACCCCTGATTCGCTTTGTTGCCAGCCGAGTGGGGGGCCACGATTTGGAAGAGACCAAAGAATATTATCGTTTGCTGGTTGATCGTGCGCCCAAAGAGGCGCGCAGCGATGGCGTCCTAACTACCGACCGTCAAAAAGTTTTTGACCGTAACTTTGCCTGGCTGCTATTTCACGATGATTTTGGATCGATCCTGGATCAGGACGATTATTCTTGCGTTCCAGTTTGGTGGAGGAAAGAGGGTGCAAACATTCCAAAACCGACTTTTGCAAAGTGGGCTATTGATTTGATAGCAGCGATGGAAAGGGGCCTGGCGCGAAATGAAATTGACCTGGAATTGGCCAAAGAAGAAGATTTACTTACCGCTACTTTGATGAATGAAATAGCACGCGCCACCTTTTATGGCTAGTTGCTGCTCTGATTCCAGAAATTTCTCCGTGCCTTCAATGTATTTTCTAAAAAGTTTGTAGATAATTGATCAGCGTTCAAAGATAAACAATAATCAATTTTTTCTTTGTGTTCATTACAAGCAACATGAACTTTTATATCCATTTCACGAACTGAGTTTGCAATGTGTCTTTTTGCGAGCTCAATAGGGAGATGGGCAAATTGCGCCTTAGCTAAAGTTAAATATTCAAGCAGTTGAGCAATGCCAAGTGCTTCTTCCATCCATCTGGAAAGCTATATAGAATTAATCCAAAGTCAATTTTAGTATTGATTAGGTTGATGGTTGAAATAAGTAGGCGCTGTTGGCAAGTAATTTCGACTTTATCTGTTAAATTATTGCTTTCTATCAATTTAATCACATTTTTTGCGAAGAATTTTGAAGGAGTCTTTATCTCAATTTCAAATCTAGTTTTTCCTTTTCCTATCTCAAGAACTTCAAGTAGTGTAGGAATATTTTCGCTGGAAAAACTTTCATCGAACCAAGAGCCTGCATCCAATCTTTTTAATTCTTTTAAAGTGTGGTCTCCAATAAAACCCTGACCATTGGTGTGCCTATCGAGGTAGAAATCATGATGGACAACAATCTCATTGTCCTTTGTCTGATGCACATCTAATTCAATGACGTCTGCGCCTTTATCAATAGCGCTTTGAAATGATGCGAGAGTGTTTTCGGGAAAGTGTTCCATGTCTCCCCGATGTGCAACGATCTTTGGAAATACTTTCTTCTTATTCATAGAGCACCCCCATTTTTATTGCTTAATGTTTTTTCGTGCCTTTTCCCAAATTTCCCCCCAATCATCCTCAAGCATATTGCCCAGCACGCGATTGATGCCTTGAGCAGGTAAAACATCCCCATCTGGTTCCACATATAGCCAAGCTTTCCCAGCGCCATGAGGATAATCTTCATCTGTTCTATTTAATTCTATTCTCACGGGATTAAGCTCAGAGTAGGGCACCGGCAGATCCCAAACCAGCGGCAGATCAATGAAATCCGCGTGGTCACGCACGCTTTGCAAAACTGATGTTAATTTTGGATCATTCTCGCTTAAAGAAATAGCCGAAATTCCACTTCCTGCCAAGCGGTCCAATAACTCATTGGCTTTCTCTGCATTTTTCTCAGTAATGGTGAGATGAGCGGCTATGAAAATATCGTCCGCTAGAACTTCCTTCCAGTAGGAAAAGCTAGCCAAAGAATCCCAAGTCCTTTTCTTGTTGGGCTGAAGCACGACCATTGCATGGTCGAGGCCTGCATCCAACAATTGCTTCAAATATTTTGTTTCCCTAAGTTTGAAACCATCCGTGAGTAAGCCAGTTACCATACCCAAATCTTCAGCATGTTGAAGTAATTCAATCAAATCTTTTCTGAGTGTCGGCTCACCGCCTGTGAAAACAACATGGGGAATTCCCGCAGCCCATGCCTTATCGAGAAGCTCCTTCCAATTCTTAGTAGTGAGTTCTCTCTCTTCGACCATAATATCTGGCATTAGCGGGGGGGGAAGTGTTGCCCCACAATTAGAACAATTTGGTTTAAAGTCGATGAATGTAGTTGAACAATATGGACAAGAAATTCCAACCGTAATTTTTGAGCCTTCGGGCAATTTATATGTCAGCGCACAATCCAGGCGATAAGGCGCGCCCAAGGCTTCTGAATAAGGCCGCGTGCGCTCCAACTCTAGGAAGCTCACTGGATCCAGATCCGGGCTTTCGATCAATGTCTCGATGCGTTCTTTGAAGTCCTGAAAATCGCGCATTGCGGTCTTTTCACTGACCCGATAGCGGTGTGCAAACTTCTCGGCTACTTGAGCCTCTGGCGTCCTTTGCAGCAGGTGATAAGCAAATTCTGTGGCGGATTGATTGAGGTGCAAAACTGTCGAAGCCTGCAAAATGAGCAGTCCTGCGCCCCCCGGTTCAACACGCAAATGCATTCGATAATTCAGTGGGTCGCTGATAGGGGCCAGATAGCTATACATTCCAGCTTCCAGTGGAAGCGCTTTTTCTCCAGAAAAGGCATTGCGCAGGCGATCACGGAATCTATTCATGCTCAACGTCCCCCGCCAGCGCAGGCGCAAGCACAGCCCGCACAAGCGCACGCGCAAGATGAGCCTCCGCCGCTCCAACCACCGCCGCTTCTGCTACTGGGGCTGGGTTTGGGTGGCGGATTGGTAACTTTAGTGACTCCGCCAGTGAAGGCGCTCAGGCTCCCCAGGACGCCAGCAGACATGTTCTGAACCCCAGTAACCATTGAGGCTGCAAAATCCCCTCCTGGCAAGGTGGGGAGCGAAGGAACGCCTCCCCCGGTAGACATTGATGGCACACTGCCTGTTTTGCCAATTGAGCCACCCGTAGATGCTCTGCCAAGCCCGGGGTCGTAGCGGTGCCACCAGATCGGCACGATGATCGGGCCCCTAAAAGTGTCTTGAGTGCGGCGCTCGTAATTCTTATCCAGCATCGTCCACTCAAGTTCTTCGTCGTACTTTTCGCTTTGTACTTCAGGGGTCTTAGCCTGCTCCACCTGTTGCCAGGCTTGCTCGATGATCCTTTTGTAATAAGCCATTGTCTCGCGCTTGCTAAAACCTTTCATCTTGTTCGCCACGCTCTTAACCAGTTTCACCATCATCTTTTGCAGCGCTTTGCGGCGTTTGGTCTTGTGCGTTTCTTTGAATGCCTCAAGGAAAAGACTTTCATATTCCCGAAGGTCGTCCGGTATGGGATCAGGAATATCAAGCCGCATTGGATCCTTCTTGGTAACCGTGGCAGCTTCCTTTTTAATCACAGAAAATAAGATCATCGTAAGGATCTTATCCATGCCTTCTTCCAGTAATATGGCCGCTTCGGGAGCCGTTAGCCCTCGTTTTATCCCATTGCCTTCAATGGCAATTTTGGGAGGAAGATAGCGCAATTTGCGCCGCCGTTCCCCAACAACAACTGCCCAGATAATAGCAACGAAAACGAGGCAAATAAAACTAAATACGAGAAAGCCAAAAATGGCATCACTATTAAAATTAATTCCAGTTTGCTGCGCAAAATTTGGAGTCTCAACAGTCCCAGCAGGGACATAAGTCAATGGAAAAGAGGCACCAAATAGATAAAATTCGGAAGCGCTCGCAGAGGGATTGTGCCATGTATAAGTAATCCGGCCCTCACTATCGAAGCCAGTTTCGGGCGTTTCAGAAAAGCCAGGAGGTGCGCCATGCCATTTGGGTTCGGCTGGCTGAATGCCTGGGGGTAAGTGATATACAACAGTAATATCGCTGGTTCCTGAAACAAATTCTGAGCCAAAATAATTGGGAGAAAAGACGGCGCTCGCGTAGAGGTCATCCTCGTTATCAACAAACAAAACGTCGCTAATCCCACTTACATTTACGCGTACAACGCCACTTCGCCCCGGTTGTATGGCATTGCCTCCCAAACCGAGCGCAACACCATAAGTCACATAAGGGGAATCCTCAATGTTGCTGATCGGGTGACCATCAACGGAAGCAGATACATTAGATATTCGATAATTTCTGTTGGGAAAGCCAATGTCCACAAAATCGATCGGGTCGGCAAAGTCGGCATTTGAAAATGCAATTTCGTATTGCAAACTTACTGTTCCATCGCTTTCCCAATAGACATCTATTTGTTGGCCGTCAACGCGAAAGGAATAGGTCTGCGCTGTAGCAATGCTCGATGGCAGCGCCAGGGCAATAAGCAATATAGCTAAAATGGGAAAGAGGAATTTCCTTTTCAATTTGCTTCCGCTACCACTTTGGTTTTTCCGTGATCTGATAAGTAACTCCACAATAGGGGCAATCAACGGTGGGCGCCCCAGCTACCATGTGCACATTATCTGTACTCAGATTGCCGCCACAGTTTTCACATTGAAATTTCTCTAGATCTATGTCTCCGGAAAGATCAATATCCAAGGTTACTTTTCGCTCGCCATCCTGCCCCGTGCTTCTACTACTCAGCCAAATAATCCCCAAACCTATTCCCGCGCTGGCAATGCCAACAAAGATCCATGAGAATTGGCCGCTTTCACTAATGCCCCCCATATGAAAAGTACTCCGAAGAAAATTAATATTCCTGCAATAATTTTAGCAACTGTCTTCATCCCGGAGACTCCTTGAATAACTCAAGTTTAGCCGATTTTCTTCGCTTTCTCAATTTTTCGCAAGAGTTTTCGAATCTGGGAGCTGCCGGGCTGCCCCAATGCTAAGAATGAAGAGCACTGCGCCAAAGGAATATAAACTTAAGTAGCCCGCATCTTGCGTATTCGTTAACGCGTTCAACGGATCAATGATCAGCCCACCCAGCAATCGCGCAAGTGCGCCGCCTCCGGCGCTGGCAATATTTGAAATGCCAAGGTAACGTCCGGCTTCATTCCGCGGCACAATTTCTGTGAGCAAGGCAAAATTCGCGCTGATATAAATGCCCGCCCCGAATCCAATAAAGGCTCCGGCTATAGAGAGCGCTGTCAGGTCGCGTAAAAAGACAATTAGGACGCTTCCCACAGCTGTGAGGGCGCAGGCCCAAATGACCATTGGCTTACGGCCAATTCGGTCGGCTAGCTTTCCGGCAGGAATGGAAACCAAAAGAATGGAGCCTCCTAGTACCAAAGAAAGCCGGGCCAGATAGCGCTGGGCATCTGCTTCAGCCAAGCCGATCACATCAATAATATAAAAAAGCAGGAAAGTGCCCAAAATCGTAAAGCCAGCCCAAAATAGCCCACGGTTGATAAACCACCAGCGAAATGCCTTCTCTTTTTTCCAGTTTATTTTGAACATCGCCCGAAGATCAAGACCAATTGAGCTGGATCTTTCCACTAGCTCAATGTTTGCATCCAGATTTCGAGTACTAAAATAGGTGATCGCCAGGGCTAGCAAGAGACCTAGTGCCGGAACAGATATGGCCAGTAAAACAGCCATATTTCCGATCTCAGGCGCTCTAGAAATCAATTCCCCGGCTGCAAAGCGTCCAATGAGCAACGCCAGGATATCCAGCAAAGATTTTATTCCGGCTGCCATTCCCTTTTGTGAAGCGGGTACATAATCTGTGTATAGCGCTTGAAATGGCGAAAAGATGAGGTTATCCCCAAATCGAAAAAGCAGAACTCCTAAAACAAAATAAGGAATGCTGTTGGCTGTGGCAATTAAAAATAATGCTGCCAATAATATTGGCACACCCAACAAAAAGTAGGGCTGTCTCGTCCCGCGCTTCTTTTGAGTTCTGTCTGATAGCGCTCCCACGATCGGGCCCATCACAAACGCTAGCAGTGAGGCCACAAATGTGCTCATTCCCAGCAATGTATTCGGTTGATCTGGGGCTAGTTGCAAAACTTTGTGGCCGAAAACCGCTGGGTCCAGCGTATTGCCCACCAGCGTAATCGCGAATCCAAAGGATGAGAGCATGGCGAGACGCCACCAACTTAGCATTTTCATCTTTGAAAGCGCTTATTTATTGTTCTTTGTAAGTTTAGAAAAGGTGCGATCAGCTGTTTCCGCTAATTAACCCTTTCAGGATATCGCTGCCCAAGCCTGCTGCGCCAGTTTTTTCGCCCATTTGTGATGTTATCCCAGCTGCAATTCGATCTGCCAAGCGGGAGAAAGGCAGGCTTTGCAAGTAGACTTTTCCAGGGCCGCTTAGCTTTGTAAGAAACAAACCCTCTCCACCAAAGAGCGCATTGGAAAAGCCGCTCATCATCTGAATGTCGTAGTCCACGCTTGGAGCAAAGCCCACCAAACAACCCGTATCCACTCGCAGGCTTTCACCCTCAGCCAGATCACGCTCTATCAATGTGCCGCCTGCATGCACAAAGGCCATGCCATCTCCTTCGAGCCTTTGCAGAATAAAGCCTTCGCCACCAAAAAGGCCGGCGCCAAGTTTCTTTGTAAACTCAACTTCAATTTCGATTCCATCGGCTGCACAAAGGAAGGAATCTTTTTGGCACAAGAAGCTGCCACCCAAAGATCCCAGATCAAGTGCCATGATTTTTCCAGGGTAGGGAGCTGCAAAACCAACACGTGCCTTTTCGCTGCCATTATTGAAAAAAGAAGTTATGAAGAAACTTTCGCCGGTAACCGCTCGTTTCAAGCCACCTAATAGGCCGCCACCGACTCCGGTCGCCATTTCAATGCCTGTTTCCATGTAGGTCATTGTGCCTGCTTCTCCGCGGACACCTTCACCGGGATCCAATTCCACTTCAACAAGCTGAAGATCGTCACCGAAAATCTTATAGTCAATTACGTCAGTCATCTTCAACTCCCATTTTCTAGTTTAGGCGATTATAAATCGATTTTAAATTTCCCGAATTATTTGGTCGGCTGCATTCCAGCCAGGCATTGCGCTCCCTCTCCCACCTGGATGGCTGGATGAGCTGCCAAGATACAAAGCGTCAACAGGGCTAAGGTAGCCCGAAAAACCAGGAACCGGGCGCATCAACAGAAGTTGATCCAAGCCCATCTGGCCCTGGCTCATGCTGCCTTCTGTGAGATCATATTCATCCTCGTAATCTTTTGGCGGGATAACTACTGAGTCTAAAACAAGATCGCTGAACCCCGGTGCATAATCCTCTAAAAGTTTTAGTGTTGTCTTGGAAATTCGCTTCTTTTTCGAATCCCAGCTTTCGCCGCGCAGATCATAAGGCGCATAACGATAATGGATGCTCATCGTGTGCTTCCCATCTGGGGCCAGGCCAGCATCAAGAAGACTGGGAATTCTCGCCTCCAAAACGGGATGGCTCGAACTCTCTCCATATTTGGCTGCATCAAAAGCTTTTTCAGCGTAATCGGTGCTGGGGCAAATAATAATGGAGCCAGATAGCTGATCATTGTTCGTGGCTGAAGTAAAATCAGGCAGCCCATTTAAGGCCAGATGAATGCTGGCTGTGCTTCCTCTTAATTTATAATTGAGCAAGCGTTGTACGAATCGTGGTTCTAAATTTGTGGGGCCCACGAAATCCAGAAAAGTTTTTCGCGCCTCCAAGCCAGAAAGAACAAGTTTGGAGCTAATTTCTTCGCCATTATTTAATCGCACACCTGTGGCTGCATAATCTTTGATGCGAACTTTATATCCTTTTTTTCCCATCAGAAAATCAATTCCTTGCGATTCGCATTTCTTTCGCAGGGCCTCAAGCAGGGCGCCATTGCCGCCCTTAAATGTTTGCGCTTTCCGAAAGCTGCCGTTGCTGCTGCCCATCTTCTGATACATCAGATTGAAGGCCGTTCCGGCAGCTCTGGGGCCCTGGAGGAGATCTTTTATCGCAGGTACAACAAGCAATCCTTTTAGCTCCTCATTTTCAAAATGCTCATCAAGCAATCGTTTTGCACCCATTGGAAGCAAGCGAATAAATTCCATCATTTCTTTGCCACCCAATCGTCTCAATCCAATGGCCATCCTGGCCCATTGAAAAAGTAAACCGGAAGGAGCATAGCGAAGAGATGGGGAAGCCAATTTAGCCATTTTTGAAAACTGATTGGCAAACTCCCGCATTTGATCTGACCATTGCCCAAATTGTTTGGCGTCTTTTTCGAGAATTGAGCAATCGATTCCTGGCTCTTTTTCAAATCCTGCCAAAGAGTGATTCCAGGGCCTTCTTTCTGAGGGGCAAAGGCCTCTGCTGCTGCCTGTATTTTTGAAAGGCCATGATCTTTGAGCTTCAGTTCCTTTATGATTGTTTCTTCAATAACGCCCGCGTCTAAAGGGCCAACATTGAAATGGAAATCCTTAATAAGCTCGCGTGTTTGATATTGCTCCCCAATTTCATCTTTCTCTGAAATGACGGCCACAGACAATCCCGCGGCTGAACATTTGGAGGCTGCCACAAGGCTGTTTGGCCCTGTCCCCATTACGATAATGTCGTAATCTGCTTTCACTTTTTAGCATCCTTAAGAATTTCCATGGCTGCGAGTTTTCCCGGAGCTCCCGTAATTCCTCCGCCCGGATGAGTGGCTGATCCGCATTGATAGTAACCACGAATGGGCGTGCGGTAGTCTGCATAGCCCGGCACAGGCCTCAGGAAGAAAAGCTGTGAGAGGCTCAGCTCTCCCTGAAAGATATTTCCGCCAGTAAGGCCTATCTTTTGTTCCATGTCCCAGGGGCTTAAAACTTGCCGATGCAAAATAATGTCCTTGATGTTGGGAATAAATTCGCTGATCGTGTTTACTACTGCGTCACCAAAATCCTCACGCTTTTCATCCCACGTACCTTCACGCAGTTTATAGGGCGCATATTGCACAAAGCAGGACATGACATGTTTTCCTGGAGGAGCCATATTCGGATCGATCATCGAAGGAAAGATCATATCGATATATGGTTTCTCTGAAAATTCCCCGTATTTTGCCTGATCGTAGGCACGCTCAATGTAATCAACATTTGGGCTGATCGAAATTGCACCACGCAAATGAGGGCCATTACCTGGCAGCGCAGCAATGTCAGGCGCTCTATCCAGGGCGAGGTTAACTTTGCCCGATGAGCCATAGGTGTCAAAGTTTCCAACCGCTTCAACTAGATCTTCAGGTAAGTCTTTTGGATCAACGAGTTTTGTGAAGGTAAGAATGGGATCCAGGCTGGAGACAACTATGCCAGCAGAGAGTTCTTCTCCATTTTCCAGCACTACACCGTTAACCTTGCCATTGCGCATAGCCACTTCGGCTACAGGGCTGCTTGTACGAATTTCCACACCCAGTGCTTCGGCCGAACGTGCGATCGCTTCTGCTATTCCGCCGGTTCCGCCTTTGGCAAAGCCCCATGCGCGGAAGACACCGTCAATCTCTCCCATGTAATGGTGCAGCAGCACATAGGCGCTTCCAGGAGAGCGGGGGCCAAGAAATGTTCCAATAATCCCACTTGCAGATAAAGTGGCTATCAGTGGGTCGCTTTCGAACCATTCTTCAAGAAATTCGGCCGAACTCATGGTCATCAATTTGACCAGCATGTTCAATTTGTCTTCGCCCAGGCCGATGAAATGCTTGCCCAATTTCAACAGTTTTAGCAATTCTGCAGGGTTTAGTGATGTGGGATCAGATGGGCGAATGGTCAAAATGTATTTCACGGCTTTAGCCATGTGATACATCCACTGGCCGTATTCAAAATAGGCGTCTGCGTCTCTGGCCGAGAATTTTGAAATGTTTCTATGCGTTGCATAGTGATCAGAATCTCTGTATAGGTAACTTCCGTCTTGCAGTGGAGTAAGTGTGCTCTCCAGCGGAAGTACGGTCAGGCCATATTTCGGCAATTCGAGATCGCGGATAATTTCTGGGCGCAGTAGGCTAACTACATAGGAAAACACGCTGTATGTAAATCCCGGGTAGATTTCCTCGCTAACCGTTGCTCCTCCAATTACAGATCTTTTTTCC
>PVMS01028974.1_pt1 | contig 11290 bp, 10 predicted proteins | sample 1853461 | NCBI WGS metagenome assembly PVMS01 (sample SAMN08582032, study PRJNA380276) | Marine sediment metagenome, whole genome shotgun sequencing project. | isolation source: ocean sediment barecode stripped | collected 2017
AAATCAGCCATATTTTGTTAAAACTTATCATATACAAAAAAATCAACAGAGGGATTATAATTCAAATGAAATGCTTCCTCGCCCTTATATGATGAAATCACCATATGTTCCCAACCGTCAAATGATAAATACGCCAATTTGGGGAACTGTTGGATGGAGATTAATTAATGATCACAAAACATCTATAGAAGCTGCTACGAATAACTTTACTAGATTTATATTTGAAAAAGACAATAAAGCATTAGGTGATTATTTACAGTTACAGTTGGCAAATGATGAGAATTTTATGATACCTCAAGCAAATAATGATGGAACGACATTAGCTAGTGTAATTTTAATGATAAATGGATTAGTGGAGGGAACCCTATTTTCTACGGGCCAAATACACCCAAAATACCAATCTAATTTACAGGTAAAACATTTATGGAATATACTAAATCAATTGGTAGCAAATGGTAACAATAAAGAGTTTCAAGTATTGCGAAATCTATTAGCTTTTTCTAATAAGTATATGGAATCATTTCAAAAAACCAATCTATTTGTAGGATTATCCGCATGGGATACAAACTATAGACAGCTAATGTCAGAAGGTAAAAAAGATTTGTATAATGCTTTTAATGATACAGTAAAACATAGAAGGTGTGTAAATAGAACTGTATTTAATATCTTTAATTATTTACATCAAGAATCTTGGTTGTGTCAATTAAAAGGACAAAAATTACTAATTATCTCTCCATATGCCACAAAAATAGAGGCACAAATTAATGGAAAGAATCTAGATAAATTATATAATTCTGATATATTTTCAGATTGTTCATTTTGTTTTATAAAATATAATAATTGGGCTACTCATTTACAGGAAGAGATAATAAATAATATAGGAGATTATGATATTGCTCTATGTGATTGTGGCTTATATGGACCTATAATTACTAATTATGTATATAGTATCGGAAAATCATGTATAGATGTGGGTGATATATTAACATTATATTTTGGTTTATGGAAAGTGTCTCATTTGAAAGAGTATAAGGATGTTATACAGTTATATTTGAATGAACATTGGCAAAGACTATGATTTAAATAAATCAGACAATTAATAAATTATAATGATTATTGATAATTTATTAAAACACTTGGAGCTGTTTTGGCAATATCCAGTAATAACAGAGCTAGAATTTTATAGACAAAATAAAGGTGATAATAATTATTTTCCTTTTCCCTGGGCAACAGTTATTGACAAACGAGTAAACTTACAGAGATTATTAGAAGTATTAAAACAAGCAATGCCATTAAATAAATCATATTATACTTGTTGTCAGCATATTCGCTTTAGAGAATTGAAACAATTATGGATTCAATTGGGTATTAATACTGTTTATACTCCTCATAAATGTTTGGGAAATGATATATTAGGTTCTATCAAGTTAATTGCATGTCCGCTTTATGCGGTTAATCTAGAAGATGATACACGAAATCAAGTATTTAAACACATTGATTTACTAAAACGAGAGAGAAAGAATTTTTATAGTTTTGCAGGTGCATACCAGTCAAATTGTTATTTAACTGATATTCGATTAAGGATATTTGATTTGAATAAGAATGGTAGAAAAGATTGTATAATTAGGAATACGGGCGATTGGCATTTTAATTGTGATGTATATTCTGCCGCTCAGAATATAAGTGGTAAGTTAAATGAAGACAAGCGTCATAAAATAAAAACAAAACTATATAATTCAATTCTACTTGATTCGAGATATGCTCTTGCTCCAAGTGGTAGTGGGCCAAATTCAATTCGATTTTGGGAAGCTTTGGGTGCAGGTTCAATTCCTGTATTATTAGCTGATACATTAGAATTGCCCAAACATGCATTATGGGAAAAATCTATTGTGCGAATAAAGGAAAATGAGTTAAGTGACATAGACGAAATTCTAGGTGGCATTGGAGAGAAGGAAGAGGAAGAACGGAGGGCAAATTGTTTAAAATTATATCAATATTTTAAACATAATTATAAGAATTCTAGTGGACTGTCTATAACGCTACCAAGTAATTTAATTGGGAGCCACTTTAAATGTTTTGGTCACTTTATTACAGATCATATTTACCTGTTATTTAGAATGAAACAATATTTTATAAAACAAGGATATTTAATTAGTATACTAAATATTATTTGTGATGTTAAGTTCATAAAACCATTTATGGTACAATTTTATAATTTGTTATTTGAAAATGTAGTTTTTAATAGTACTGATTGTGATACTATTCCATTAGGTATTGTATTAGGTAGTATAACTGGTAGTGAAAAAAAGCGAATTTATTTGGCAAAAAGTATTAAAAATAATCCGAATATTCCAATTTCTTTATATGAAAATGCTAGAAAATATTCTGAAACAAATAAAGCCATGATGAAAATGTTCAGAGAGTATATTTGGAAAAAACTAAATATTACAAAAACAGTTGCAATTGATTTTCTAATTATTAATAGAAAAACGAATGGAAGAAAATGGCAAAATCTTAATAAATTAACGGGTGAATTAAAGAGTCATAGTTTACAGTATAAAATAGTTAATATGGAAGAACATACTATAAAGGAACAAATTTCTATGATTTATAACAGTAAAACTATTTTATTTCCTTCAGGAAGTAGTCAGGGACATTTATTCTGGGTGGATCCAGAAAACTCAACATGCATTGAGTGTTTCATCCCAGGACACAGATATATAAATACTATCATTTATTCAAAAAATCTAGGTATTAAAACAGTTGCATTATTTGATAAATTTAGAATTGCGAATATTAATAATTATTCCTTGCCATTGCGGAAACTTCTATCTTATCAGGAAAATTCAATCCAAGAACTCAATAGTATAACAATTACCAATGAAGAAATAGAAAAAGAAATAGACTGGTTCGAATTATTCTTATTACCAGCATGTAGTGGATTTTACATGCGTCAAGTTAGAGAAGATATAGATGTAATTCCAAAGCGTAAAAGGATACTGGATATTATCAATTATTAATAAAATTACTGTAATATTTGTCCTGTTTCTTGAATTCTTCCATCTGCGCGAACTCTTAATCCTTTTAATGTAATATCAATAGTAGAAATGTTAAATTTTTTAACAACTAATTTCATAAAATGTTCAGCATTATATACAATATTTGTCTGACTTATTAATTCTGGAATAAAATCTATTCGTTTTGCTATTTTTAAGATCATATCTTTATCACCAAAATAAATTCTATCGTTTAATCCATAAAACTTATCCCAATTCGGAGTAAACAGTAAATTTTTAATATGTAAATTTTGCAATATTAATTCAATATCTAATTTATTAATGTATAACAAATCAGGACGTAAATAAATAAAGAAATCATAATTTTCATCATTACTTTCCCATAATTGGGTAACTTGTTTGACACTATATAGTTCTCTTATTGCATTCATTATACTATTAAAACCGTCACGATGCCCGTCGCCATTTTTAAAAATTTGCTGCCAATTATAACTTTTATCAAAATCAATTTGTTTTGTTTCTAAAAACTTAATAGGATTTAGTTGTTTGTAAATTAAATTATTTATTTTACAGTTTGATTCTTCTGCTCTAGGACAAGTGAGATTTTCAATATAATTATTATGAATGTATATATCGTAATCAATATTATTTTCTGTCAAAATATCTAAAATATTTAGTTGGATACTTTGAATTGTATATTTGAGAGACCTACCAATAACTCCAAAGAAACAAATACAAAATTTCATTATACTATATTAATGTTTTAAATTTAAATAAAATTTTATATTATTCTTTAAATGTCAAAAACAATTATAATAACTGGTGGTTGTGGCTTTATTGGTCATCATTTCGTAGAACATATTGTAACAAATACAGATTGGCAAATTATTATTTTAGATAAACTTAGTTATGCTAGTAGTGGCTTAGATCGACTTAGAGACACAGGTTGTATTAATAATGAAAGAATAAAGGTTTTTACCAATGATCTTATAAATCCACTCCCGATGGGACTTAAAAAGGAAATAGGTTCAGATGTAAATTACATTGTTCATATGGCGGCGGAGACACATGTTGATAATAGTATTAAAGAACCGGCTCTCTTTATTCGAAATAATATAGATTCAACATTCAATATGTTAGAGTATGCAAGAGAATTGCCGAATTTGGAGACATTTTTTTATTTTAGTACAGACGAAGTATTTGGTCCAGCGTTGAATGGAAAACTTTTTAAGGAATGGGATAGACATAAACCAACTAATCCTTATTCTGCTTCCAAATCAGCAGCGGAACAAATATGTATAGCATATGAGAATACTTATAAAATACCATTAATGATAGTAAATGTAATGAATGCTTTTGGAGAGAGACAACACGTAGAGAAGTTTATTCCTCTGTGTATTAAGAAAGTATTAAATGATGAGACTGTCTTTATTCATTCTTATCCTGATAAGAAACGCTCTGGGACAAGATTTTATATTCATGGTCGTAATATTGCAAACGCGGTACTTTTTTTAATTCAAAATGGTACTTTAGGAGAGAAATATAATATATCAGGAGAACGTGAAGTTAGCAATTTAGAAATGGCCCAACTTATCGCAAAATTTGTAGGTAAAGAATTAAAATATGAAATGGTAGATTTTCATAGTGATAGACCGGGCCATGATCTTAGATATGGACTAGATGGAAGCAAACTATTCGATATGGGTTTTGCGTTGCCATTAAATTTTGAAGAATCTCTTGAAAAAACTGTTAAATGGACATTATTAAATCAAAAATGGTTAGAGATATAAACCGTAAATTACATATATATATGAATTATTATTCACAAAGTTTGCCAGATAGAATCGGTTCTCAAATTCATGATAATTTATCAGCGTATGCTTTTTGTTATAAATCTAAATACAGCTATTCTGGGTCTATTAGTAAAAGTTCTTGTGATGCACACAAACATCAGAGATTATGTACTTTATTAGGACTACCATTTATAATTAATGATACATCATTAAATAATCTAGAGTTTTTGAAGAAAGAAAACTATAAACATTTGACCCATGACGGAGGTAATCCAAATCAAGTATTTACTGAGGATTTTCGTAAAATGTTATCTAGTAATTTAAGATTTGAACGCTTAAAATTTAACCAATTTACAGTAGTTGTGCATATAAGACGTGGTGATATTTTACATATGGAATCACGTTTTCTTCCAAATGAACATTATCTTAAGATTTTAAAAAAAATTAGAAGTGTTAAGGCTGATAGCAAAATTATTATTTGTAGCGAATATAATTTTCAAGACGATACTAAGGAATTTTCCCAATTAAATTGTGCATTTGCAATAAATACAAATCTTGAAGATACATGGAAATTAATGATATCAGCTGATATATTCATAATGTCAAAAAGTAGTTTTTCCTATGTTCCTGCTGTATTTAATAACAATAAAGTTATTTATACCGAGATGTGGCATAAGAAGTTAGATAATTGGATATCTCATAATGATCCAAACTTGATAAAATTATTGGAATTATAATATATAACAACATAAACATTATATAGTAATAACTTACATATTTTAATGAAGATTTTAGTTACAGGTTGTGCGGGATTTATTGGTTCTCATACATGCGAAAGACTATTAAAAAATCCTGATAATTTGATTTTGGGTATAGATAATTTAAATGACTATTATGATGTAAATATTAAATTAAAAAACTTAGATATTTTAAGAAATAATAAAAACTTTAGATTTCAATGCGATAATATTTGTGATACTACTAGCATAGAGAGATTTAAACCCCAAAAAATAATTCATTTAGCTTCTATGGCAGGAGTAAGAAATTCAATTAGAAACCCTTTTTTGTATGAAAAGATAAACATTGGTGGGTTTATACACATTTTAGAGGAGGCTGTAAAACATGAAGTTAAAAATGTTGTCTACGCTAGTAGCAGTAGTGTTTATGGTCTTAATAAAAAAGTTCCTTTTTCAGAATCAGATACTATAACTAGTTGTAATAGTCCTTATGCGTGTAGTAAAATGGCCATGGAGATATTTGCAAAAACATATTCACAATTATATAATATTTCTACCATTGGTTTAAGATTTTTCACGGTATATGGTCCTAGAGGTCGCCCAGATATGGCGCCATATAAATTTCTAACTGCAATTAATAAAGAAGTTGAATTTGATAAATTTGGTAATGGAGAAACATCACGTGATTATACCTATATAGATGACATAGTAGATGGTATCATCGCAGCATTAAATAAGGATAATCTATCATCAGAAATTTATAATTTGGGAAATTCTAACCCAGTTTCATTAAATGAGTTTATAAAATTATGCGAAGAGGTTACAAACAAAAAAGCAAAATACAAAACAAAAAATATACAATTAGGAGATGTTCCTCATACATACGCTGATATAACAAAAGCAGCTAAACAATTAAATTATAAACCAAAAATAACTTTAAAAGAAGGTTTGCTCAGAATGAATAAATGGATATTAACTTTAAATTAAAAATAAATTAAATATATTTTGATTAATTTATATATATGTCAAAATATATTATCAAAGAGACGATTAGTAAACACGATGAACAAAATTCAGGCGCATATTTGGACGAGAACTTTTGGCCAAATTGGAATGAAACAATTGAGAATTTTAAGACTAAATTAATAACATGTAGAGATAATCAAATTCCTTTTAGTTTACTGCGTATTAGTCATTCGGAGATGACTCTTTTCTATTATATGTCGGGTGTTAATAAGTTTGTTGGAAATTGGGAAAGGCAATCAAACGACTATACATTTGATAGTAATAATTATCTTAAATTTTTTGAATCTATAAATTCTTCTGATTATATATCAACGCAAATAGGTTATGATTTTCATCAATGGTTAAATGATGTTAAAAACTATAATAACTGTTATTTAGAATATAAGAGTAAAAATAAATTAGTAGAGTTATTTAATAATAGAACTATATTTCAAAAATACAACAACCAATATAAATTCACAAATTTAATTAATTTACCAATGGATATTATTTATGGATTAATAGCGATTAAATGGTTTTTTAAGACATTTAAAAATAAAATTGGGCTGATTGGTTCTGCACCCAAAATACAAACTATAATTGAATTAATGAAGTATAAAGAATATCAAAAATACTTAGGAACGGAAATATTTACTGATTATATTAAAATTCCTGAGAAGAAAGCTATGGATGATTCATCCCTTGAACAAAATATCATTGAAAATGTCCAGAAATCATCATGCGATATTTTTCTAATAGGCGCAGGTACATCTAAATTAAAATTCTATCATTTACTTAAAAAGACGAAAAATTGTATATTTTTAGATGTAGGTCATGGCATAGATGTTATTGCTGGTCATTGTGACTTACTAAGACCTTATTTGGGTGGTTGGCAGAATTACAGAATACGTAATAAAAGTATTATAATTGATAAAATGTATGCTGATGGTAAAGATGGGAATATTATTTATCTTTAAAATAATACTTATATGACTGTTTATTAGAATATGAAATTTACTACTTACGACAACATTCAATATGTTTCATGCGTGTCCTTGGTTTGTTGCGTTAGCCTCAGTCTCCAGAGACCGGGTTGCAATAACGTCGTCCGGTCGCGGTTGCTCTTGCTGAAGAGTATATCGAGCGTTTCCTGTGTCAGAGACAACGGTATCGGCTTCTTTGTTGTGGTAGTGTGTGAAAAATATTTTTTTCTATCTAACCCTATAAAGTTATAAAATTGAGCAATTTGAGATGGAAATCCAACTTCACCCAGTATTATTCCATCTATAGTATGATCATATTTTGTATGTTGATTGCCTTTGTGAAATATGCCAATTTTCTTTTCAATGCACTTTAAATTTATTAAATTAGAAAAATAATATCCACCATCAGTATATTTACTATCTATGATATTACAATTATATTTTGAATATATATCTTTAAATATATATTCGCCATGACATCTAGTATCGTTTTTTACTACTTTGCACATTTTGTCATTTTGTTCTGGATTCGAAGTACTAGCGGTATGTTCTCCAATATAAACAGAATCAGTTGAGTTTAATAGATTTTTACTGTCAACAAACCATTTGTCATTAATGGAATGAAAATCTTCTTCAAAATGAGCAATGTATGTTGTATCTGATATATTTCGTGATTTAATATACAAATAAGCATACCATAATGCCGCAATGGTTCCTCCCCAATTATATTCCACTATTATATGATAATTTTTGTTTGGTAGTTGTTGTAGACAGAATTCTTCTATATGATTCTTTGCGTTTTTATAATTTATGTGTCCTCGTGGAGTATCTATAAAACAAACAAGAATAAATTCTTTATCTTCTTCTTCAATGTTTAAAAACACTTCAATATGCTTTTTTATGTTATTACAGCAATCTAGTTCATTCTTACACCTTTCATAATAGAAGGCAACTGAATAATATAACATTATATAAATTACAATAGTAATATTTAATTAAAATTTTCTTTAAAATATATATTCATACATATGTGTTTTTGTTTCAAGTTCATTTTTTTATAAAAACCTTCTAGTTCACTATTACAGTTTAAATCTACTCTATAACATTTTTTCTTTTCACCACTGGTTAATAATTTATTTACTATTTTCTCCCCAAATCCCATTCTTCTATAATTGGGATCTACAAATATATTTTCTATATGTCCCATCTTGCATCCTCCATATGTCATTTTCTCCTCTACTAATAACGTCCCCACCGCTACCAACTTACCTTCGTATTCTTGAACAATGATTGCATGATTACATCCTAATATATTATCTATAAAATTATCAAACATTTTTCGAGTTATATTTGTATTTATTAATTTGCAATACTGTTCGTAATCGCATTTAACTAAATTACGAATCCTATTTTTTGGAATGTCTTTCTCATTACATTTTTTAACCCATTCAAAAATATCCTGATGCACAGAGATAGTTCCAAAGCGATCAGATGGAGCAACTACATAGTTATATTTGTTTAAATTAAGAAATTGTATAGGTACTAATAAATACTTTTTCGATAAATTTTCAGCATATTCAAAAATTTTTCCACAATTTGTTTCCCAAAATGGTATCATATAGTTTTTTCCATTATCACTATAATCATGTAATTCATCAAATAACTCACTGAATTCTATTTGTGATATATTTATACTTTTTTTATAATTAAGATTTTTAATTTTTTCATATACTGTTGTCATACTTTTCTTGCTAACTATACCAACTGATATTGTTGAGTGACGTATGGGCAGGATTCTATCAGTGACCCATGATGAAAGAAACCCTGTGTTATTACATTTCTCATATTCATTTACTAATATTCGATCAAAACTATCTAAATTTGGTGCTGGTACCCAATCATCCTCCATAAGTATATTAAAATCAAAATTCGGATACATTTGAAATATGTATAAATATTGTGAATAAGGACTTTTAAATAACATATCCTGTTCTATTATCACAACAGATATTCCTAATTTTTCTTTGATTTTCTCTACATATTCATCTATTTCATAGTATCTTTTATAATATGAATTACGATCATGATTTCTTATTAAAGTAATTTGTTTAATAAAGTATCAGATTTTAAAGAATTTAATAAGACTTTAAAATGTTTTTGAAGAACCATTTCTGTCTCATTATCATATTTATCTCTTGGATGATTGCAACCACCTCTCTTACCATCATATGTAGCAATTATGTAATTAATTGCAGGAGAGCTCATTATATATATATAATAATAATTTCCTTTATACATTTAAATATATCAAATGTGTATATATAAACATGTTGACTGATAATAGAGAGATAATTAATCTACTTCTTAGAAGAGGATGGACGGATCGTGGTTGTGGGTCGGACAATGAACCATACTCCAGTAGATGGTGCGAGTGTTTATCGGAAGGAAGAAGAGATAAAACTAGTTACAACATAATCGATTGGGGATGTGGGTATGCACGTTTTCTACTTCATATTATTAAGGAAGGCAAGGTCAATACCAGGTATTTCGGATTTGAGCTGCGCGGAAAAACTCATGGAGAACTGTTAATAGATTTTTGCCGAGAGAACTATTCACATCTAGATACGAAAGAAAGAACATCTATTAAATTTGGATACGTGGATAATGAAGAACTAGTGAAAGAGGCCAAGAATAATTGTACTACGATGCTATTAGGAAGTGTATTCACGCATTTGAGTTTGGAAAGCAGTAAAGCGATTTTAAAAAGATTTGATGATTTCATCATTAATGGTGGTGAAATAGTATTTTCGTTAATTCTATCTGCAGATAATGTAGATAATCAAGTGACCCCGGGCGTGTATGAAAATCCTGATTGTTTTGCTGTAGTATATTACTCGCACGACAGTTTGAATGCTCTCACTTTGGACAATCGGTATAAAATAGAGCATGTCTCAGAATTTCAAACGGACCATACATTAAAGCACGACATTTTTAGATTAACAATTAATTAGCACAGAACTATTTAATAATAGCAACTAAAAATTTTTGATATTTCCAACTATATGCTCCAGGTCTTTATTCTCCAACCACCATCCTACAGGAATACAAACCAACTCTTTTTCCAATATATCCAGATTAGGCAATATTTCCTCAAATTCTTTAACACAGCTATTAATATCATTTCTATTATGTACCTGACTTGTCATGATCCCAACTTCTTTCATTTTTGTCATAAATTCATGTTTCTTACCATTTAAAACACGAATGGTATAAAGCCAATAAGCAGAATTGCATTTGGGATTATTTTTCATCAATTGTATATCCGAACAATCTTTCAAATGTTCATCGAAATATTTTCCATTTTCGCGCATCTTGTCCAGAAGCCCTGAAATATAGGGTAGATTGTGCAATCCGATTGTAGCATTAATATCGTTCATATGAAATTTGTAACCATATTCAGCAATATCATTCTCCAATCTAAAATCTTTTCCTTTATAGTTTCGCTTATCTCTGTCAATTCCATACCATCTTAATAATTTACAACGATGATAAAGTTTTTCGTTAGGAAGTGTAATAATTCCACCATCTCCAGTTGTTAAATGTTTGATAGCTTGAGTACTATATACACAAATATTTCCATGGTTACTTAACTTTCGCCCTCCAAATTCCGCACCGAATGCATGTGCACAATCTTCCACAACCATCGGTTTAAATCCGTATTTTTCTTTATGAGCTTCGCATATCTTATCTAATTC
>PVMS01064783.1_pt1 | contig 11290 bp, 11 predicted proteins | sample 1853461 | NCBI WGS metagenome assembly PVMS01 (sample SAMN08582032, study PRJNA380276) | Marine sediment metagenome, whole genome shotgun sequencing project. | isolation source: ocean sediment barecode stripped | collected 2017
CCGCCGCCGGAAGCTACTCACCGATATCCCCAACAAATCCGCCGCCGCCTCACAGTTCAAATGACCCTTGTGAAAGCGCCCGTAAATCTCCTCGAACCGCATGACCAAAACCTCTTGAAGCACCTTTGTCCGACCCATCGACGACCCCCTATTTGGAACCGTTCCAGGATCGGTCAAATCACGTGCTACATAAATCGGTCATATCATGTGTTAGCGACATGCTAGTGACAAGACCTTGACAGGGCCTATTTGGTGGTATACGGTCAATCCAAATAATCGCAACAGCTGGCAATGTCGTCGGCTCGCGGTCTCGGGCAATGTAGCCTCGTCGAGCCTTGAAAAAAGGGTTTTGCGGGGCTCTTTATGTTTGGGCCTCTTCAGTTGAGATCTGGTCGGGGTCGCAAATCAGCTTATTGCCTTTCTACCGCATTACGGAGGAGGTATCGTGCAGCGAGGCGAAGCCTCTGATCAGGTGTTACGAGCAAAAACGGACACGACGGACCCGGACAGGTCGGTCGATGATGGGGGAGCAGGAGATGGCTGATAAGAAGTCGGATGGCAGAGGTTCCAAAAAGGCGAAAGCCGGGGCCAAGAGCAAACCTGCGGATTTGGCGGCCTCGCTTGAAGCAAAGCTCGCCAGGCGAAAGCTGGACGCTCTGAAGCGCGGCATACATCGCATCGGTGAAGAAGAGGAACTGCCGGTTTCGGTCCATTTTGTCGGCATCGGCAAGGCCGGTGCGGGCGTTTTGGCCCAAATCCTGGAGGACTTGCCGGATGACTTCCTTAGCGCCGAGGGTTCAAGCCTGACTGCGCTCGCCGTGGACATTGGTGACCAAGACTTGGGACCTGTTCGGGCGGCGGTTGAAAAGCTCGCCAACGATCGCGCAAACGTCGAAACCGTAGCTCTGGAAATGCCTGCGCGAAAGGATCTTTTCTCCACACTCAGGCGCTACCGCGAATTCCTCAAGCTGGAGTATCCGCGGTATTATTGGAACCCCAACTACGAGCCCTGGCTGCCCTCGAAAACGACCTTGCCGCAAGCGGGAGAACCTCTCCATCGAGCCACCGCAAAGGCGATCTACGGCCGGGCCTACTACGATGGGGAGCGTCCTCTCAGGAGCGCATTGCAGCGTTTCACACAAAATGTCGATGCCACCGCCAACCAGTCGGTCGTCTGTATTATATTCGGTATGGGTGGTGGAACCGGCAGCGGCATTGTCGTGGACTTGGCGCGTCACCTCTCCAACGTGAATTTCGGACGTCGGGCCTTAGTCCTCGGCATCGGTATTGCGCCTTGCGAGGGCGACCCCGAGGCGCACCGTGGACCGCACCTGTTTCCCGTCTTGAACGAATTGGATTGCATGGGCGACCAGTCTAAGAACGAAGGCGTGATCGCGGTTTGGGGCGACCTCTACCGCAACCCCTTCACCGGCGGCTTCATTACGGTACCGCAGAACCATGTTTGGGAGGCCACGAAAGACCTGGCCGCCACCCATGACCGGGTCAATCGCGAGATCGCATCCTTCGTCACCCGCAACAAGGGTAGCGACCTTTGGGAGACCTTGAGGTTGTTGAATTGGGTCGGCGCACCGCCGACACAGCATGCCGCGGCGCGCACACCTTATGGTGCGAGCTGGGCACATGTCTTCAGCTTTGCCGAGGCCAAGGGTTCGAGTTTGCAGGCGAAAGGTCTGAGGCGCCGCCTTGGTCTTTTGGACAGCTATCGGCCGGAATTTATCGAAGTGCGGGCGGGCGAGGCGGACAGCGCTGAAGTTCAGGGCGTGGCCAAGGCATTGGGCGATGTCTTTTCGCCGGTCGCCGATCCCGAGGTGGTGGCGGTGGAAGGTCTCGACGGTGGCTCGGTCCAGTTCATATTGCCCTGTGTGGCGAAAGTCGACTTCGCGCAATTTTACGCGGCCCGGGAGGCCTACGACAGCTTGGACTGGGAGGAAAAGCTTAGCCACCATTCATGGCTGCTGGATCTCGGCGTTATGCTTTCGGAGCCGGCCATCCGTTTCGACGGGATGGCGGGCGAGTGCCTGTGGGGTTGCGCTTGCTGGGTCGTGGTTCCTTACGATCAGATCCGCGGGCCCGAACTGGCCGCCATTAAGGCTGCAGAATAGCCAATACCTGATAGGCCGGCGAGGGAAGTATCAAACTTTACCCTGGCCTTAAGAGAGGACGGCAAAGTGCCTTTAAATTGGTCCGAAGTGAAAAAGAAATACGGCAAGGGGGCCGAGGTGCCGACCGTTGCCGGCGGCAAGTTCTTGACGGTCACTGGAGCCGACGACGAAGCAATCTATATCGAGAACCCGCTCTGGAAAGCGCAATTGAGCCGCGTGAATTTGGAGAAGGGTGTCGAACTGATCGAGCAGGGGGTGATTGACCGCAGCCCCGGCCTGTTTGTGGAGGATTACCGGATCTACGTCACCGACGAGCGGTCGACTTCGGCGGCTCACATCTTGAGAGACCTCGGTTTCTTGGACGAAGACACGGGATACTATCCGCGGTGCTGAGTGCGTGGTTCGTGCCTGTAGTTCTTGCCTGTAGTTCTTGGCTTCACACGTAAGATTAAAGTCTTGAATTCGGTGAGATTGGAACTGGCAGGTCGTTGTTTAACGAATGAGGCGAGATAAGGGAGATAAGCAATGTCGAAATCCATGTATCACAGTGCTACCGGTGAGCAATCACCTCATTGCCTTCATGTTGTCGGTATTGGACGAACCGGCGCCGGCTATGTTTCTGGGCTGCTGCGCACTGGCGAAATCGAGGATATGCTGGAAAATCCCAAGGCGCGATTCGCCGCGCTGGTGGTGGATATAGGTGATGATGATACACGTGAGGCCTCGGATTATGCCGAAGCCTTTGTGGAGCGGCTGAAAGAACGCGGCATTCCGCCGGAGCGGTTCCACTATCAGTGCGTTTCCCTGGATGTCCCCGAGCGCAATGATCTGTTCGGGACTCTGCGGCGGATGCGTGAGCACTTGAAGCTCGAATACCCACGGTATTATTGGAACCCGAACTACGAGCCCTGGCTGCCGGCGAAGATGAAGATGCCGGAGACCGGCGATCATATTCCGCGGGCCCTCGCCAAGGCAATCTACGCGAAGGCCTATTATGACGGGGACCGTCCCCTCGAAAAGGCACTGACGGCCTTTGCCAATCACATCGAGGAAGCTCAGCTTCCGTCGCTCGTGCTCTGCTGCTTCAGCTTGGCCGGCGGGACCGGTAGCGGCATCGTCGTCGACCTCGCGCGCCATCTCTCCAGTGTCAAGCTGGGGCGGCGCATTCCGGTTATCGGTGTCGGCCAGCTGCCGAGCAGCGGCGACGGGGACGTCGGTCCGAGCCTATTCCCGACCTTGAACGAAATCGACTGCATGCTCGATGACGACAAGAACGCCGGGGTTTGCGCGGTTTGGGGCGACCTCTACCGGAGCCCCTTCACCGGCGGATTCATGGCCATCAACATTGAGCACTCATGGCAGAGGCTGACTTCCTATACCGATGCCGGCGTGCCGGCGGTCCGGGATCGTATCCGCCAGGAGGTGACAAACAAGTTCGCGCAGGATTCCTTCATGCGCTTTGCCGCGCGGGACGACGGCCGGGTGCTGTTCAGGGCCCTTCGGCCGGCCGGTTTCACCGGCGCGCCGCACGAGACGATCAGCGGCAAATCGCGCAACTGGACGCTCTTCAATCTGGCCAAGTTCACCCATCCGGGTGTGCAGGTGCTGCCGGGTGAGCCGATCAGCAAGTGGCACAAAGTCATGGACCAGTGGGTCGGGCATCTGGACGACTACTCGGGTTTGAATAAAGACTTCCGGACCGATTATTGTGAAGTCCATGTGCATGCGCCCCGGGAAATCGGTTTCGAGCACATCGACGCGGCGTTGAAGGCTAAGATTACGGAGAGTTTCCTGATACCAGGGGAAGACTCCACTTTCCAGATCGAGAACCTGGAAAATTTCGACCACCTCACCTCCTATGCGGACATCATTCTGCCGGGGATGGCCAAGACCGATCTCGATATCTTCTGGAAGAGCCGCGACGAATACGACAAGCTCGATTGGGAAGAAAAACTGATGGAGCATTCCTGGCTTCTGGACCTCGGCGTATTGTTGTCAGAGCCGGCGATCCGCTTCGACGGAATGGCGGGCGAATGCCTGTGGGGTTGCGCCTGCTGGGTCGTGGTTCCTTACGACCAGATGCGCGGCGATGCCCTGCCGCCGGCAAATCGGAAGGTGATCTTGGAAGAAGGGATCTCGATGATGACCAAGACGGTTGTCGCGACCCCCTAGGGAGATCGTTGGGGCCGGTGCCGCACAAAGTTGCGGAACCGGTCCCTACTCTTCTACGGGTGCGTAGCGTCCCTTGTGGGCCGTTGAGGGTGAAGGGAGTAAGGCGGTGATCGACAATCGAGCATTTCGCACAGACGGGGATCATCGGATTCCAGTTACGGTTGTCACTGGCTTCCTGGGCTCAGGAAAGACCACGCTGGTCAATCGTATCCTCCGTGAAAAACATGGCCGCAAAATCGCTGTAATCGTCAACGAGTTCGGCGAGGTCAGCATCGATGGTCAGCTAATTATCTCGGACGATCAAGAAGAACTGGTCGAGTTCAACAATGGGTGCCTTTGCTGCACAGTCCGAGGCGATCTCATCGAAACCCTGGAGAAACTGCAATCACGCGCGGACCTCGATGCCATTCTGATAGAGACAACGGGATTGGCTGATCCCGCGCCGGTTGCATCGACCTTCTTCGTAGCGGACACTATCAAGTCGAATACCAAGTTGGACTCCTTCATAGTGCTGGTCGATGCCGTGAATCTTGAGTTAAACTTGGCGCAAAGCGAAGAAGCGATGGAACAGCTCGCCTTTGCGGATATCGTTCTGATCAACAAGATGGATCTGGTGTCTGACCAACAGGGCAAGGCCATTGAAAAGCGCATCCGACGTCTCAACCCCATGGCCAAGATACATTACACGGAACACGGCGTGATCGATATTGATAAAATTTTCGGCGTGGGCGCGTTCGATTTAGAGGCGAAGCTCGAGGTCGATCCGAGCTTCCTGGAAGACCTCGAACACGAGCACGACGATGCCGTGGTGTCGTTCGTAATACGCGAAGAGCGGCCAATCGATATCAATGTGTTCATGTCCTGGTTATCGCCGCTGTTGATGGAGCGGGGTGAGGATATCTATCGAACCAAGGGAATCTTCTATGCCAGAGGTTTCCGCGAACGCTTGGTTTTCCAATCTGTTCGCATGCTGACGGCAATGAAGCCGGAGCGGCCTTGGAAGCCTGACGAAAAGAAGATTACCGAGTTCGTGGTGATCGGCCGGAACCTTGAGCGGGAAGAATTTGCCGAGGGGTTATCTGCCTGTGTTGTGCCAGGGAGCTAGCCGCATCTGCCGCTCGGAACGAGACCCACGTGGTTGCAAGGAGCGAGAAGCAATCACAGCAATTCTAGTGAAAAGAAAAAGGGAGAATGACAATGACTAGATTTAATCCAGTGACCACCGTCATGGCCTATTCGACGGGCAATGCTCTGACCCAGTCTAGAGCCGTTGGTGTGGCGATCGCGCTCATCTTCGGCGTCTTCATGGTCTATGGCGTTGCCTTCGCGGGTGCCGATGTGCTGCATAACGCGGCCCACGATGCCCGGCATGTCTTTGCTTTCCCCTGCCACTGACCGGTGATCTACTGGAGGATTTGACATGGTGGTGCGCATCTTCATGACAGCGATCATCGCTGGAGTGCTTGCCGGACTGTTCATGACCCTCGCTCAGAAGGTACATCTCACGGGCTACATTCTTGAAGCGGAAACATACGAAACCGCAAGCACGGCCGGTCATAGCCAAGGTGAGGCCGCGGTAGGAGAGGCGGAAGCTTGGGCACCGGGTGACGGGGTCGAGCGAACCGCCTTCAGCGGCCTTGCCAATATCCTGACGGCAGTTGCCTTTGGCCTGTTGCTTTGCGCTGGCTATGCAGTGCGCGGCCGGGTTGACTGGCGGCAGGGTGTGCTTTGGGGGTTAGCCGGCTTCTTGTCTTTCAATCTAGCCCCGGCGCTAGGCTTGCCTCCGGAGTTGCCCGGAGCCTCCGCCGCCCCATTGTTGGAGCGGCAGGTTTGGTGGGCAGTGACGGTCGTCCTGACCCTAGGCGGGCTTGCGGTAGTGGCCTTCGCGCCACGTTTACAATTGCGGACGCTTGGGCTCGTCGTGATCGCGCTCCCCCACATCGTCGGCGCTCCCCAGCCTGACAGCCATGCCGGTTTAGCACCGGCTGACCTTGAGCAGGCCTTCATATATGCGTCGCTGATTGGGAGTGCCCTCTTTTGGATCGTGCTGGGTGTTTCGAGCGGGTACCTGTTCGATCGTTTCGGCAAAGACCGAGATGAGGCGGTGGCCTAGCCTCCGGCCGGGAAGGACGATTCGGCCGGGAGTTGGCCCCGCGCAGCTCGAGGGTGCGTTGACAATTTGCCGAGGCAGCCGGCGTGGGAAGAGGCCGAACGGGTTTAAAGATTTTTTCAAAAGGAGAAGGTGCAATGAGCATTGCTGTTGGGCAAAGGTTGCCGTCGGTAACTTTCAAACAAATGGGCGCTAATGGGCCCGCGGACCTTTCCAGCGAAGTGCTCTGTGACGGCAAGACGGTTGTTCTCTTCGGCTTGCCGGGCGCCTTCACACCAGTTTGTTCCGCCCAGCATCTGCCCGGTTTCGTGGAGAAAGCAGGTGAACTGAAGGCCATGGGCGTGGACGCCATCGCTTGTGTTTCCGTGAACGATCCCTTCGTGATGGATGCCTGGGGCCGGGCTCATGATGCCGGCGACAAGGTAACCATGCTAGCCGACCCCGCCGGCGCCTTTACCCGGGCGATTGGGCTAAGCCTTGATCTGTCGGATTTTGGTCTTGGTGAGCGATCGGAACGCTACTCGATGATTGTCGAGAACGGCGTGGTCAAGGCGATCAATGTGGAAGAAAACATTCTAACGCACGATGTTAGCACCGCCAAAGCCATGCTTTCTCAGATTTGAGATCGCGTATTCGATGTGGCGTCCCGGCTTGTTCGGGGCCGATCGGATCAAGCCGGATGACTGGAGCTGTCCACGATCGATAGGAACCATTTTGACCGGGTTGTCTCCGGCCCCCAGGTCCATCTGCAGGGGCCGCGTTGCGCAAAACGACCGATGCTCCCCCTGCGTCGTGTCTTGAAACGCACCTAACCAGGGCACAAGACAACCCGGTCAATCTGGTTCCTATCGATCGTGAAGGGGCCTAGCGCGCAATACGGCCGGGGGGAACGTTTGGTCGGCTCCGTCGAATAAGAAATACTGAAGTCACACGGCGTCACGCACACACGGACAATGATGTTCGAAGCACTCACTGGCCTCACGCCGGGGGAGTTTCTTTGTCTGTCTTCCAAATCAACAGAGGGAGGGAATCATGAGTCAATTGATCGCGTTAACCATTAGTGTCGGTGTTCTTGCCGGGGTCGCCACGTGGCTATTCCTGGCTGTCGGCTCTATCGTGATCTGGGGCGCCTTCGTTGCGTGGGCCTGCTATTTTCATTCGGGCGGCGATAACGCGGCGCTGAAAAGCACAATCATCTCCAATGTCTTTGGGGTCATATGCGCGGGCATCGCTGCGATCATAATTCTGGCTGTGCCGGGCGCTGCCGCCTTAGGTTTGCCGCTCTGGGCGGCCATCGTGGTGGCCGTAACTGTGGCTGCTTACGTCTTGGCGTCAAAGGTCGAGTTGTTGTCCTCGATCCCGGGAACCACCTATGGCTATGCTTGCACCTTCGCCTACTTGCTGCAGACGCCGGAGAAACTCAGTCTCGAAGCGTTGACTTCAGTCAACTTCTCGAACGGATTGATCGTCGTGCCGGTCTCTATGATCATCGGGGCTTTATTCGGCTACGCTTCCGGCAAGGGCGCGGCTGCCTTGACGAAAGTAGCCCCCTGAAACGGCGGATTAGGATCGCGAAGGGAAGGGGATAGACATCTCCCCTCTGCCGCGGTCGTCTTTGCCTCGAAGATCAAACCTGCTCGAGCGCCGCGCGCAAGAGACTGGGTTCGGTAATCGGGAGTTGGCAAGTGCTGCCCCGGCAGACATAAGCCGTGGTTTTGCCGTCGATCTGAATTTTGCCGTCGACTGGGTGCCCGGCGGGAAGTGACGCACCGGGGGAGACCTGCAGGACGATCCGGTCGAGCGGCGAGACCCCGTTCGCAACCCGGATCAGGTCCTGGGTCTCGCCCGACGCTGGGTCGCCGATCACCACAACCTGGACCAGGTCGTCAAGCTGCTCGCTGTTGTTGTTCAGCGCCGCCATACCGATAAAATCGGAAGGCACTTCGGCTGCGAAGGCCGCGACGGTGGCCCTGGCCCGTTCCCGATATGCCTCTTCTCCCGTGGTCGCATGGAGCCGCGCCAGTACGCCGACCATCGTCGCGTTGCCGGAGGGCGCCGCCGTTTCCTGCGCCGATTTATTCCGCAGCACCACCGCCTCGGCATCGTCGGCCGTGAAAAAGTAGCCGCCGCCCTCCTGGTCCCAGTAATACCGGTCGGCCGTAGCCACCCAGGTCATTGCTTGCCGGAGGTCTTGCGGGTCACCTCGGATCTCGAACAGGCTGAGCGCCGCCCTGGCCATGGCCGCGTAGTCGTCGAGAAAGGCGATGGCGGCTGCTTGTCCGGCGTGAAAGCTGTGTCGGAGACGGCCATCGTTCCCCAAGTTGTCGCGCACGAACGTGAAGGCTTGGGCCGCGGCTTCGATCCAAACGGGATGGTCGAACGCCCGCCCGGCTCTGGCCAAAGCGGCGATCATATGGCCGTTCCAATCTGCCAGGACCTTGTCGTCGCGTTCCGGTTTGGGCCGCGTCTCGCGCACTGCCCACAATTTTGCCCGCAGTGCAGTTAACCTTTCCTCAAGGTCGAGATCTCGACTCATCGGCCGATCGAGCCTGTTGAGAATGGTCATACCGTCCCAGTTTCCATAAGAGTCGACGTCGTAATATGATTTGAAGAGTGGCGCCTCATCGCCCAGAACTGCGTCGATCTCTGCCTCTTGCCAGAGGTAGAACGCGCCTTCGCCCGCGTCGATGTTGCCGTGGCCCCGGCTGTCGGCCGCGAGGCTCGAGCAAAAGCCGCCATCGGGCAGCTGCATTTCACGCAACGCCCACGAGACCGTCTCATCGACGCTTTGGGCGAAAAGCAGGTTTCCCGTCGCCTGCCACAAGGTCGTGAGTAGGTCGATCAGTAGCGCATTGTCGCAAAGCATCTTTTCGAAGTGCGGTACCAGCCAGCGATCATCGACGCAATAACGGGCAAAGCCGCCGCCGAGGTGATCGAAGAGGCCTCCGGAGCACATGTGCCCGACGGACAATTCGACGGCTTGGCGAAAAGACTTGTGTCCGGTTCGGCAATAGGCGCGCCACAGGAGTTCCTGCAGCATCGGTTGGGGAAATTTCGCCTCTTGGCCGATACCACCGTAGACTCTGTCCACGTTATCGAGCAGTTGGTTCGCGACATGGTTTCGGAGCGCGGGGGAGATCTCGCCGCCTGCCTTCCGCGCCGCGCCCTTCAGTCCTGCAATCAGCCGGCTGGCGGTCGCCGCGGCCGTCTCCGGATCGCTGGCATAGGACGCCGCCGTGCTTTGCAAGACGTCGCGGAAAGCGGGTCGCCCGTAACCCGCCGTCGGGGGAAAATAAGTGCCACCTGCGAAGGGCTCTCCGTCGGGCGTCAGAAACATCGTGAGCGGCCAACCCCGCAATTGGCCCATTTCGGCCAGGGCCGTTTGATAGATTGTGTCGATATCGGGACGCTCTTCTCGATCGACCTTGATGTTCACGAAGAGCCTGTTCATGAGTTCTGCGATCTCCGGGTTCTCGAAGCTTTCCCGCGCCATCACGTGGCACCAATGACAGGCGGAGTAGCCGCTGGAGAGCAGTATCGGCTTATTTTCCCGCTTGGCTTGGGCCAGCGCTTCGGTACTCCAGGGCTGCCAGTGGACCGGGTTGTCGCGGTGCAGCAGAAGATAGGGACTGGTGCTTAGGTCCAGACGGTTCCGCTCCATGATCCAGTGGTTTCCCAATTTTAAATAGTTTTCATCGATTGCGATCGGAACGAATACGCCGTATTATCAATCGCAGGTAAACTATATCATGGGACGATGCGGCAGGTCCCCGTATTTGTGCGTGCAACGTGGCATGCGAGAAACCCACTCTCCTTACATTTTGGAGCGCCGGTAACGGTGAAATCCGTGATCTCACCGCGGGACTCCGACGGGTATAGAGATGTGGGGCGTTGTGGATTCGTTGGCCCGGCCCCGGAGGAGCGCGTGACATTGAGACCTCAGCACCCGGAAGGTGAACTCTACTATGATGTTCACATTTTCTTTTGCGTAAACGAACGACCGTCTGGGCACAACCGTGGCTGCTGCGCCCGGAAGAAGTCTCGTTTGCTTTGCGATTACATGTGTCGTCGCGGGATGGCGCTGGGATTGCGCCGGATCCGGGTGAACCATACCGGCTGTTTGAACCGCTGCGAGCTTGGGCCCACAGTGGTGATCTACCCGGAGGGCGTTTGGTATAGCTGCAAAACCGAGGGGGATGTTGATGAAATCCTGCAGGCCCATGTCATCGGCGGCCGCTTGGTGGACCGCCTGCTACTGCGCAACGACGAAGGGCCGCGTCACTGATCCTTTGGCGGTCCGGTCGCTGGGCCTCGGTGGTTCGATCGCAGGCAAATATGTCCATTGTTCTACCTTGACCGGGAGGCTTAGATGTACATCGACAACCAGATAAAGCGGATCAGGATCACCTGGACAGAAATTTCTGTCCATACCTACGAGCGGATATCGCGCAGCAAATGGCGGATCCAATTGAACTACGCCTGTGGTGCCGAGATGTTTTTGGAAAACCAGCCCGACGATCTGATCCAATGCTTGGTCCTCGGCGCCTTCAACAGCGGCAAGAAAATCATAATCAACGATAGCGATATCGAAGTTAGTCGTGCGCGCATGGCCATCGCGGACTACCGGGAACTCCAGGGCCTCCTCATCGAGTGATGGGCCGTCCCGCGGCTCGGTGCGGCGGTCCCGCCGGCTATCTTCAATGATTTATGTCAATGACGCCTGGGGGGGATGCTGCAAGTGTTTTCCTAGGGGATTAACGGCTCCCCTGCGCGGTGGGCGAACGGGAGAAATCGAAACATGGTCAAGGTCATGGACGGCTTGAACTCTATGCCGTGGGCAAAATTGGGCGAGTTCGCCAATGGCTGGATAGTGGACGGAGCGCCC
>PVMS01170368.1_pt1 | contig 11290 bp, 12 predicted proteins | sample 1853461 | NCBI WGS metagenome assembly PVMS01 (sample SAMN08582032, study PRJNA380276) | Marine sediment metagenome, whole genome shotgun sequencing project. | isolation source: ocean sediment barecode stripped | collected 2017
GGGCGTGTCGACCAGAAAGAGATCGAAGTCCCCACGCTCGTAGAGCTCGAACACCTTTTCCATCGCGGAGTATTCGATGCTTCACGCCACGGATACGCTGGCGGGAAGCATCGAATACTCCGCGATGGAAAAGGTGTTCGAGCTCTACGAGAGTGGGGACTTCGATCTCATTCTGGTCGACACGCCCCCCTCGCAACACGCGCTCGACTTTCTGGAGGCGCCCCAGCGACTGATCGAATTCCTCGACAGCAGACTGGTGCAAATGCTGATCCATCCGGCCTTTGTCGCGGGCCGCTTCGGATTCCGTCTGTTTCACCGCGGCACCCAACGCGTGCTTCAGCTGCTCGAGCGACTCTCGGGTATCGGATTCCTGGAGGACATCTCCGAGTTTCTGCTGGCTTTCGAAAACATGGCCGAGGGCTTTCGCGAGCGGGCCCACCGCGTGCGCGCCTTGCTGCTGGGACCGACCTCCGCATTCCTGCTCGTCGCCGCGCCGGGCCGCGAATCCGTGCGGCAATCCACCCATTTTCTCGACCGCCTCGAGTCCTACGGCGTTCCGTTGGCGGGAGTCCTCGTAAACCGGATCCGACTCTGGCCGTCCGGCGACTTGCCCGCCGAGGGTGGATCGCCATCCGAGGCGGACCTGGAGACGCTTGCGGTGGCTCTGCGAACCAGCGAGGGCGCGTCGTATCCGTCGCAGATTGCCGCCAAAGCGGCGGTGGATGCGGCGACGGGATACGCTGCGATGGTGCGGAGCGATGCGCGTTCCACGCGACCCTTGCGCGCGCGAACCGAGGAACAGGGTCGGTTCTGGGGCTGCATTCCGGAGTTCGAGAGAGACGTGCACAACCTCGATGATCTGGCGCGTATCGCGGACCGGATCGTGGGAAGGAGTCGGGAGCCGAGCGGTGTCCAACAGCGATGATCCCAAAACGCGCGAGCGAAGTGGCGACAGAGATCGTGCTGGCAGCGCGGACGCACCCCCGACCACGGCGCAGGAAGCCTTCAGCCGCGCGCAGCAACACGCGCGCTCCGCGGTCCACGAAGCACTCGCCGCGATCCACGCCTTGCTCGACGCGGCATCGCTGGCGGTCAGCGGGGAGCGGTCGGATGTCCACCGGTTGCTGGGCCCGGTGGCCGGAATTCTAGAACGATTGACTTCCGAGCTGAATGGTGACGTGGGGCGAGAAGCCGCGTTCTTGCTCGGCTCGATCTCGGAGGCGCTCGACACCGAAATCGCCCGCTGGGAGGATCGCGCCCGGAACGACGTCGAGGCGCGTGCGGTGTTGCGCGCGTTCATCGGACTTCGCGAGCTGCTTTGGGAGTTCGGTGTCCGTCACGAACCCAAGACCGAGGACGGCGACGCAAAATCGCGGCGCGCACCGCACAAAGCCGGGCGCGCGTCGCCCCGGGGGCGCAAGAAACCGCGCGTGCAGCGTGTCCCCGTCGAGGGTTAGCGAACACTCCGCTCGAACGAGCCCGACGTCGGACGATCGGAGCTACCGTGGGAGACCGGGACCTGGACCTTGGACTCCCGAGCCACGCGACTCAGGGGCTCCGCGATGACCGTACTGATCAAACGCTACGCAAACCGCAAGCTCTACAACACCCAGACCAGTCGCTACATCACACTGAAGGGGATCGCCGAGCTGGTCGAGGCGGACGAAGAAGTCCGTGTGATCGACAACGAGACGGGCGAGGACATCACCAACGTCGCGCTGTCGCAGATCCTGGTGGACAGCGAGCGCTCCAACAGCACGGTTTCGCAGACGCTCCTGTCCGAGCTGATCTCTCGCGGCGGCGACGCGCTCTACGGCGCGCTCCGCCGCGGTGTGGGTGACGCCACAGATGGTATCGGCGAGTTACAGAAAAACGTCCGGCGCATCATCAAGAACCGAGAGGATGACGCGGCAAAACTCGGTGAGTGGATCGCAGTTTCCACACCCGATTTCGACCGCATCGTTCAGAACGCCATGGAACGCGTATTCAAGGTCCTCGATCTGCCACGCCGCGGTGACATCGAAGCGTTGAATCAGAACCTGCAGCGGGTGGCCAATGCCGTCGAGTCGCTCGAACGCGCACGCTCCGGCGAAGCCCGCGGCGACGGCGAATAGCCGACCTGCCGGGCGTTCAATCCCAGACCGACTGGCGGTCGCTCAAACCCGTATCCACCAGGGTTTGGATCTGCGAGCGCAGCTCCTCCGTCATCCGCGAGATCAGTAATTCGTCCGACGCAGCGTCTGGCTCCAGGTGATCGATGAACATCGGCTCACCGATGCGGATCACCCACTTGGTCGGCAGGGGGAGGAGTCCCAACGGCCCCAACAGCGGAAAGGTGGGCGTGACGGGCAGAAACGGCAGACCGATCGCGCGAGCCGGCGCGCCCCACTTGAAGAGAATCGGGTGAGCTTCCTCCGCCCCGACCACCCCGATCGGCACAATCGGCACCCGCGTTTCCAACGCCACGCGCACCACGCCGCCGCGGCCGAATCGCTTCAGCCGATAGCGCTCGCGAAAGACCTTTGCCGCGCCCTTCACACCTTCCGGAAACACCAGAACCGGCTGTCTCGAACGGATCAGTCGCTCGGCGTTCTCGCGACACGCCCGGACTCCCCCCAGACGCGCTAGATACGGCTGCACGAAGGGAAGTGTGATCAGCCAATCCGCAACCAGGAAACGCGGCCACAGTTCGGGCCGAGTGCGCCAGATCGCGTGGGAGACCATCAGCCCGTCGTAGGGTAGAAGTCCCGAGCGATTGGCCACCATCAGACACGGCTGTTCGCTGGGTATGCGTCCGACATCGTAGAGGTCGATCCGCCAGTAGCGATTGTAGAGCAGATCGAGGATCGGCCGAGAGCGGCGCAACACGATTTCGTCCATGCCAAACTCATCGACCTCTCCGGAGCGCTCACTCATCCCGAACGTGCTGGCTCGACGCTGGATCGTCTGGATGAGCGCCATCCAGTCGATCTCGTCGACGGAACTACGCCCGGGCGCCGGAAACCGCGATCGGATCTCGCGCCGAAGACTGTCGAGTGCGTCGCGAAGTTCATCCGTGAGCGGCTCGTCCGCCGCACCGTCGTTCGGAGGTTCGAAGTCGATTCCGTCGGTCACCAAAATCTCCAAGTCACCGGTAGCGTCTCATTCGGCGGGCCGATGCGAACGACATCCAGGCCTCGCGAGTCGTGTAGACGGGCTCACCGAAAGCATCCCAACCACGCTGGCCGTCGGCGACCCAGAGGTAACGCAGGTAGTCGTAGAAACCCTCGGGCGGATCCCCGGTCTGCCCCTGTGAAGGGTAATAGGCCATGCGATACAGAATCGACGGAGGTAGTGAGAGAATGCGCTTCCCGGCAAGCCTCAGGATCGTCGAGAGGGGAAGAACACCGGTCCCGACGACATTGAACACACCCGGGTGTGAGTGAAGAGTGGCGGTCTCGAGAACGTGAAGGCAGTCCTCTTCGTGAACGAATTGCATGAGCGGGTCGTATCCCATCAGCTTGGGAACAACAGGCAACGAGAAGTAGCGTACCACGTGATCCCAATAGGTCGGCCCGAAGATCCAGCAGCTTCGCAACACGGTCACTTCCGTGTCGGGATGCCGAATGCGCCACTCGGCGAGCAATGACTCGACTTGGGCACGATTCGCCACGGTGTGTGATCCGGGGTGGCCGCGCAGCGGGTGTTGCTCGGTCAAGAAGTTGGGATTATCGGGCCAGGGTCCATAGAGCATCGTGCTCGATAGAACCACGAGCCTCCTGACCTTGGCCGCCGCGCACGCGTTCATCACGTGAAGGCTGCCGATGGTTTCCAGCTCGTGATCCATCTCGATGTCCGCCGTTGGCTGCAAGCGAAACGCAGCGTGGACCACGGCGTCCACTCGCTCCTGGGTCAGAACCTCCGCGACCCGGCTGTCGGCCGTCGGCTCGGTCAGATCGACGGTGTGGAAGCTCACGCGCGGATCCAGACGGAACGGTCGCCGTTTGTCCAGACCGACGACTCGAAGCCTGGGCGACCGCGCCAGCAGGCGGTCGACGAGAGCGCGACCCAGAAACGAGCCGAGCCCAGTGATTGCGATGACGCCGGGTGAATTCAACAGACCTCACCGAGACGGCGCAGGGGCGCGCCTCGCTGCCCTCCAGATCCTCAGATACCATGCTGCGCGATGCGCGCCAAGCGCGAAACGGGCATTGTCGAAGATTCCCGCTTCCTCGACCACCGCGGACCGGCCGAACACCCGGAATGCCCCGACCGGCTGACGGCGGTGGGGGAGGTGCTGGCCGCGCGTGATTCCGCGCTGACCCGGGTCGCCGCCCGCGCCGCCACCCCCGATGAGATCCTCTGGGTCCACAGCCGTGGTCACTTCGACGAGATCGCCGCTGCGGTCCGTCGCGCCCCGCATCACCTCGATGGCGACACCTATGTTTCACCGGAAAGTATGGAGGTGGCGCTCCTGGCCGCCGGCAGCACCACGGACTTGGCGCTGCGGGTGGCGCGTGGGGAGCTGGCAACCGGTCTGGCCGCGGTCCGACCGCCCGGCCACCACGCCGAGCGGGATCGCGCGATGGGTTTCTGTCTGTTCAACAACGTCGCGATCGCGGCGCGCGCGTTACAACACGTACAGGGCGTGGAGAAAATTCTGATCATCGATTGGGACGTTCACCACGGAAACGGCACCCAGCACTATTTCGAAGCCGACCCAACGGTCCTCTACGCGTCGACCCACCAGTTTCCCTTCTACCCGGGAACCGGAGCCGTCGGCGAGTCGGGAGTGGGACGAGGCGAGGGCTTCACGCTCAATGTTCCGCTTCCCGCGGGTTGCGGGGACACCGAGTACATCGGCGTGTTTCAACACCTGATCGTGCCCGCCGCCCAGGCGTTCAAGCCCGAACTGATCCTGATCTCGTGCGGGTTCGACGCGCATCGAGATGATCCCCTGGCCGCCATGAATGTCAGCCGCGAGGGCTTCCGGGCCATGGCCGCGATCGTGCGCGCGCTGTCCGAAGATCTGTGCGACGGCCGCCTGGTCTTCGTGCTGGAGGGCGGCTATGCCGCGTCCGGATTGCGCGACGGGGTCGACGCCGTCCTGGAGGTGATGTTGCCGGGAGACGCCCCGGAAGTGCCCGGGACAACTGCGGTTTCGTCCGAGTCGACGCTGGGACAGGTGGTCGAGCGCGTTTCGTCCAGGCACCGGTTCTAGTTTTTTTCAGTATTTTTTCACCCGTAAAACCCTGTTTATTCCGGCTCGAACCCCACAAAGAAGTCCTGATCTTGTAGTCAATCAGGTGCCATACCACGACATCTTGTGGGAGGCGCGTTCGGTGAAAGTCATTCCCGAAGTGCTTGCGCCAATTATCAAAGTGGGATACAGCTGTTCTTTGGTGGGATCAGGTGGTACAGAGTGGTAAATCAATCCACCACCAAGCGAGCGCCCGCCAATGTTTCGAGGACGTTTTTCTCACACGATCGATGCGAAAGGTCGCGTGAGCATCCCGTCGGGGTTCCGCTTGGAGCTACAGACACACAGCGAGCAGCCGCCGATTGTAACAAATGGCGTGACCAACGCCGGCCCCTGCCTCTGGCTCTATCCCTATGAGGACTGGTGCGAGTTCGAGACCCGCATCCACAGTCACGCGGCCGTCAATCTCGACGCCCAGGATTATGTGCGCTTCATGGTTGGAGGCTGCAACCCGTGTCCGATCGATGGACAGGGTCGAATCCTGCTTCCCGCGTTGCTGCGCGACTACGCCGGCCTCGAGCGCGACACCATGATCGCCGGCGTGGGAGCGCGAATCGAACTCTGGAATCAGTCGAGATTCGAAGAAGGTCATTCCAAGACCCAGGCCGACTTTCAGCGCATCGCCGCGGTGGTGGCGAGTCTGGATACCGGTGGGTCCGGATAAATGAAGAGTGTGTCGACGGAGGGATCGACGGAGTTCTATTTCGGCAGGTGAGAGGTTGGGGTGGAGTCCCCGGAGTATCTATTCGCGGTGAATGTGATGTCACATGGGGGGGACGGAGCGTTCCCGCGAACCAGGTACTCCGGGGCACATCCCGACCGCCGCCGTCCAGACGCACGGCGTCGTAGCCGCGATGCCGTCCACTCCGAAACACATTGAGTTTTCTCACCGGCCCGCGCTCCTGGAGGAGTGTCTGAACGCTCTGGATCTGCGGCCCGGCTCGAACGTGGTGGATGGCACGGTGGGTGGCGGCGGACATGCAGCGGCAATCCTCGAGCGCACGGCGCCGGGCGGACGCCTGATCGGTCTCGATCTCGATGCCGACGCGATTCGCGTGTCGACGGAGCGACTCGAGCCGTTTGGCGACCGGGTCGCGCTGATCCAGGAGTCGTTTCGCAACCTCGACGAGGTGGTCACGCGCTGCGGAGCGCCGCTGATCGACGCCGTGCTCCTCGATCTGGGTGTCTCTTCCCATCAGCTCGACTCGCCCGAGCGCGGCTTTCGATTCGCGTCGGAAACCGCGGACGTGACGCCACTCGACATGCGCATGGACCAGCGGTCGGGAACGCCGGCCGCAGACCTGCTGCGCCGTGCAAGCCCAGAGCAGCTCGAGAAGTGGTTCCGAGATCACGCCGATCTTCCGGGCGCGCGAAAGCTCGCGCATGCGATCGTCGATGCACGTCGCAGCGCGCCGCTGCGAACCGCGGCTGATCTGAGAGCGGTGATTGCGAGCGCCAGAATCGGCCGAGGTCGCCGCCACGACCCGTCCACCCTTGTCTTCCAGGCGCTGCGAATCGTCGTCAACGACGAGGCGGATGCTCTCGAAACGGGGCTCGAAGCCGCGATCGAGTGTCTGCGCCCCGAGGGTCGATTGGTCGTGATCGCCTATCACTCCGGGGAGGACCGGATCGTCAAGAATCGGATGCGGGACGCCGCTCGCGGCTGCACGTGCCCGCCGCGCACCCCGGTGTGCATCTGCGGTGGTGTTGTTCGGCTCCGTGTCGAGAACAGACGACCCATCGGAGCGAGCGAAGACGAGCTTCGCCTCAATCCGCGCGCACGCTCCGCACGGTTACGCAGCGCCGTGCGCGTCCCCGAGGCGTCATGAGCCGCATCATCGGCATTGGAACCGCGCTGGCCCGACAGCTGCGCTCGCGATTCTCCTCCGCACCGCGCGAGCGCCGCGGGCAGCAGCGCCGCGGCGACGTGGTCCAGCTGGTCGGGCGCGACCTCGCTGGCGGAGGGCTCCGCGAGAAGGTCCCGATCTGGTTGATCCCGGCAATGGTGGTCTGCGGCGTGATCGTCGCGCTGGCGATCGCGAACCTTCGGGTACAGCTGATCGGTCAGGGCTACAAGCGTGCGAGCGCCGTGACACGGCACCAGGAGCTCGAGGAAGAGCAGCGGAATCTCGCCGCACGCGTGCGGGAGCTGCGCGATCCCGCACGGCTTGCCTCACTGGCTCAAGAGATGGGATTCATCCGCCCCGAGCGCGCCTTCGCACTGGCGCCGCCGGGAATCGAGACGCGCCCATGAGATCTGCCCGCGTGCTGATCTCTCCTCGACGAGTCGGGATCACGCGCGCGCTGCTATTGGTTCCGTTCGCGATTTTGGGAGTCCGAGCTTCCCACCTCAGTGTCGATGACAAGAGCTCTGACCGCGGTGACAAGCAGACGCAGCGAATTCTCAAGTTGGCGCCGGAGCGCGGCGCGATCGTCGATTCCACCGGCGCGGAGCTCGCACTCTCTGTCGACTCGCCGTCGATCTACGCCATCCCGTCCGTCATCAGCGACATCGACGCGGCGACAGCAGAGCTCGCGCCCATTCTCGGCTGGAAGAAAAAGCAGCTGGCCGACCGGCTGCACGGTCACCAGTCTTTCTTGTTCCTCTCGCGGTGGGTGACGCCCGAGCGAGCCAAGCGGGTTCTCGATCTCGGCCTCGCTGGGGTCGGTGTGCTCGAGGAGCCGAGGCGCATCTACCCGCACCGTCAGCTCGCCGCTCAGATCGTGGGTTTCGCAAATATCGATGGTCTAGGCGTGCGTGGCATCGAGCAGCTGGAGAACGACTGGCTTCGGGGAATGGCGCGCCGTATTCCGGTCGAGCGAGATGCGCTTGGCCGGCTGTTGTGGATGGGTGGCGAAGAGAACTGGAATACAGCGGGTGGTGACATCGCACTGACGATCGACGCCAGGCTGCAGGCGGAAACCGAAGCGGCCCTGAGCGAGACCGTCGCCGCCACTGGGGCGCGCGGGGGAGTCGTCGTCGTGATGGACCCGTGGACCGGCGACGTTCTGACGCTAGCCGAGAATCCGGGATTCGATCCCAACCAGTTTCGAAATCTCAATTTCGCATCGACACGATCGCAGGCTTTTCTCGATGCGGTCGATCCCGGTTCGACCCTGAAAACATTCCTGGTGGCCGCGGCGCTCGACGCCGGCGCCATCCAACTCAGTGACGTCTTCGACTGCGAAAATGGCTCGTTTCGAGTGCCTGGCAAGACCATCCGCGATTTCAAGCCGCACGGTCGGCTCAGCGTGGCCGACATCCTGCGCGTGTCGAGCAACATCGGAGCGGTCAAGATCGCTTATCTCCTGGGGCCCGCCGCACACTACCAAGCGCTGCGTCAATTCGGCTTCGGAAGCACCACGAACAGCCAGTTCCCCGGGGAGTCGGCAGGGCTATTGCGTTCCTGGAAGAATTGGAAACCCGTCGACCACGCGACCATCGCCTATGGCCAGGGCATCAACGTGACGCCGATTCAGCTCGCCTCGGCGACCTCCGCACTGGCAAACGGCGGTCTGTGGGTCCAGCCCCGGCTCGTCGCAGCGAGACGTGCGCCGGGAAGAAGCTGGCACTCGACTCGGCCCGAAGCCGTGCGCCGGGTACTCCGAGAGGAAACGGCGGCCGCGGTCCTCGAGATGCTCGAAGGCGTGGTGAGCTCCGGCGGAACCGGGAGCCGCGCCGCGCTGAAGGACGTCCGGGTCGGCGGCAAGACGGGTACGTCTCAGAAGTACGACCCGGAAGCGGGGACTTTCTCGGTGGACCGCTTCGAAGCCTGGTTCATCGGAATCGTTCCCGTCGATGATCCGAAGCTCGCGATCGTCGTTGGTGTGGACGAGCCGAAACGCCCCGCCCATACTGGGGGAGCGACTGCGGCGCCGCTGTTCGCACGGGTGGCCGCGGCGCAGCTCACACGGTACGGAATCTTTACGGAGCCCCAGCGGCGCGGTGTCGTCCGGGCACCGGAGGTTCGCGTTGCTCGAACTGCGCCCCTCCCTCCCGTCTCCGCTGCGCCAGCCAAAACGGTGTCCCGACCGCAGCCGGCCGCACCCAGTCGACCGAGACCCGCGGTCGTCGAAAAACTCGTCGGCCTGGATGATCGGGTGTTGTTACCGGATTTTCGAGGTCTCACCGTGGCGGAAGTACGGCAAATGACTGCGGGTGGACAACTCGAGGTGAAAATATCCGGTGAAGGACACGCGGTGACACAAGAACCGCCGCCGGGAACAGTGTTCGCTCTCAATGGGACCCCCGTGCGCATCCGCTTCGAAGCCCGCAGAGCTGCAAGCGGTGAAGGCGAAGGCTGATGCGGCTGCGCGCGCTGTTGGCCGCGTTGCCGCCGGAACTCGAGCCGAAGTGCCGAATTCTCGGTACACAGGACGACGATCCGGCGATCCACGGCATCGCGTACGATTCCCGGCTCGTCTCCCCGGGCGACCTCTTCTTCGCGCTGCGCGGGAGCGCTGCGGACGGTCACGATTACCTCGCCCAGACTTTCGAACGCGGTGCGGCGGCGGCGATCGTCGAGTTGGTTCCGGAACACCTCGACCCATCGGGGCGTCCAGTCATCGTCGTGCCGGACAGCCGCCAAGCACTCGCGCCGATCTCTACGCTCTTCTTTGGCAATCCATCCTCCGAGCTCAACCTGATCGGGATCACCGGTACCAATGGCAAGACCAGCACGACGTGTCTCATCGAGTCGATCCTCCGTCAGGCAAACACCCGGGTCGGAGTGATCGGAACCCTCGACATCCGCTATGCCGGGGAGCGGCAACCCGCCGTCAACACCACGCCAGAGAGCTGCGAGATTCAGCGCGCCCTGCGCGAGATGCGAGACTGCGATGTAGAGACCGTCGTGATGGAAGTTTCCTCCCACGGACTGGCCCTCGGACGGGTTGCTGGCTGTGCATTCGGGATCGCAGCCGTGACCAACCTCACCCAGGACCACTTGGATTTTCACGGCACGATGGATGTCTATCGGGCTGCCAAGGTGGAGCTGTTCGATCATTACCTCGCTGATCACGGGACGGCTGTGGTGAACGTCGACGACCCCAGCGCTGCAGAGTTTCTGCGCACCGCACAGCGCGCCGGCGCCGAAATCGTTCGGGTTTCCCGGCGGAGTGACATCGGCGCGGAAGTTCATCTCGAGCACGCAGAGGTCGGGCTCGACGGATCGGCTGCGCGGTTTGCACTTCCCGGCGGGTCGCTCGACCTGCAGATCCCGCTGGTGGGCGACTTCAACCTGGAGAACACCCTGGTGGCATGCGGCGTGGCTGTCGCACTCGAGATCAGCCCACAGACAATCGCCGATGGCATCGCGAACTGTCCCCAGGTTCCCGGGCGCGTAGAGAGGGTGCAGACCGCCCGCGCGGAGGAGCCCACGGTGATCGTCGACTACGCCCACACGCCGGACGCAGTCGACCAACTGCTCGCGACACTCCGCCCGCTCACGCGGGGTCGCCTGATCGCGGTCTTCGGCTGCGGTGGTGATCGCGATCGAGGCAAGCGTCCGTTGATGGCGGAAGTCGTGGCGCGCTGGAGCGACCGGATCATCGCTACCAGTGACAATCCGCGGACCGAGGATCCGCTGCAGATTCTAAAGGATGTGGAGGAGGGGCTGGCCAAGCTGCAGCGCGTCGACGACGCATCCCTCAATCACACGGATGGCTCGTACGCGATGATTCCCGACCGGCGTCGCGCCATCGAGATCGCCATTTCGATTGCGAGACCAGACGACATGGTCGTGATCGCCGGCAAGGGGCACGAGGACTACCAGATCGTGGGTCACGAGCGACTGCCGTTTCTGGATCGCGACGAGGCGCGCGCTGCCCTCGACGCCAGGAATGGCCGATGACGATCCCTTTCCGTGTTCAAGAGGCTCTCCTCTGGACCGATGGAGTGCTGCTATCCGGCGACGCGGATGCTGTTCTTTCCGGCGTTTCGATTGATTCGCGCACCGTCGCGACGGGTGAACTCTTCGTTGCGATCGTCGGCCCGAACCACGACGGACATCGCTTCATCTTATGTTGATTCCGAAGATCGGAATCAACATA
>PVMS01170639.1_pt1 | contig 11290 bp, 12 predicted proteins | sample 1853461 | NCBI WGS metagenome assembly PVMS01 (sample SAMN08582032, study PRJNA380276) | Marine sediment metagenome, whole genome shotgun sequencing project. | isolation source: ocean sediment barecode stripped | collected 2017
TATCGACTATGGACGCTCTTCCGATCTCGTCCATAGTCGATAAACCGGTAATCGCGCCCGCAGGTGCTCCTTCTGGGTGGCGATGCCAACGGGGCAGTTGTTGGTGTGGCAGGCGCGCATGCCGAGGCAGCCGATCGCCTGGATGGCGGCGTTCGAGACCGCGACGCCATCCGCTCCGAGAGCCATCGCCTTGGCGAAATCGGCCGCGGTTCGCAGGCCGCCGGTGATGATCAGCGTCACCTCGCCGCTCTTGCCACGCTCGTCGAGGAGCTTACGTGCTCTTGCCAGGGCCGGCAGCGTCGGCACGGAGATGTTGTCGCGGAAAATCAGCGGCGCGGCGCCCGTGCCACCACCGCGACCGTCGAGAATCACGTAGTCGACACCGATCCGGAGCGCCGCGTCGATGTCGTCCTCGATGTGCTGCGCCGAGAGCTTGAAGCCGATCGGAATGCCGCCGGTGCGCTCGCGCACCTCGTCGGCGAAGTGACGGAAGCCGTCCTCGTCGTCCCATTCCGGGAAGCGCGAGGGCGAGACGGCCTGTCTACCTTCCTCGAGGTTGCGCACTTCGGCGATTCTGCCGACCACCTTCTTGCCCGGCAGGTGACCTCCAGTGCCGGTCTTGGCTCCCTGTCCACCCTTGAAATGGAAGGCCTGAACGCGTTCGAGCTTGTCCCAGGAGAAGCCGAAGCGCGCCGAGGCAAGCTCGTAGAAATAGCGGCTGTTGGCCTCCTGCTCCTCCGGCAGCATGCCGCCCTCGCCGGAGCAGATTCCGGTGCCGGCGAGTTCGGCTCCCTTGGCAAGAGCCACCTTGGCCTCGAAGGAGAGGGCGCCGAAGCTCATGTCGGAGACAAAGAGCGGAATTGCGAGCCGCAAGGGCTTGTCGGCCTTGGGGCCAATGACGAGATCGGTGCCCACGGCGACATCGTCCAGTTGCGGCACCCGCGCCAACTGAGCGGTGACGAATTGCAGGTCGTTCCAGCTCGGGAGCTCCGTCCGCGGCACCCCCATGGACGCTACCGCGCCGTGGTGGCCGAGTTGCTTCAGGCCGTGGGTGGCCAGGTGGCGAATTTCCTTGACGAACGGCTCGAGGGGCATGCCATGGAGGTCCTGGTAATTGCCCTGGAAGCTGTCGCGATCGTAGGCCTGAGGGTTCTTCACCTCCCAGGCGGCGATCTCGTCCTCGTCGACCCAGACGCCCCCATCTTCCACCCAGGAGCTGAATCGATGAAGCACCTCGCGGCTGTTGTACGAACTCACTCCGGAGCGGAACTGGTAGTCCCAGCCGTGGACGCCGCAGATGATGTCGTCACCACGCACCTCCCGTCGGCCATCAGCGCGCCACGATGCAGACAACGGCCGTAGAGCACCGATACCTCTTCGTCGAAGCGCACGATCACCAGGTCGACGTTTGCAGCCAGGGCGTGGGCCGGGGCGCGGTCCGCCAGTTCATTCCACATTGCGACTCTGATCTTGTTCATCACGGCCTCCGGTGTTGGGGAGCCACCGAGGCTATCAGTCCCCGAATGTCGACCTTGGCGGAGGCGAGATCCCTCCACTCCGCTTCGCTCCGGTCGGGATGACAGGGAGGGCCGATAGAACCGCAAATGACTCTGATCCCGTAGAATCCTCCGTAGACACAGCCAACCGCGAGGAAACGAGTCGCTTGCTCAACCTGATTGCATGGATCCTGCTCAGCGTCGTCGGGGTCTATGCGGTCATTGGTCTGATGTTCGCGATCTTCTTCGTTACTCGCGGCGTTTCGCGCATCGACCCGGCGGCTGTCGGCGGCTCGATCGGCTTTCGCATTCTCATCATTCCCGGGGTCGCGGCGCTCTGGCCGCTGATGATGCGTCGCCAGCAGGCGCGCAAGCCGCCGCCCGAGGAGCGCAACGCCCACCGCGATCTTGCTCGGCTTGGTGAAGGCGGTCGCGATTGATTCGGGCTCTGCGACAGCGGCACCAGCGCATCTTCCTCGGTCTCGCGGTGGCGTTACCCCTGCTTTTCATAGCCGCTCTGGCGGTGAGGCCGAGTTGGCCGACCCAGCCATCGCCCGGGCCGGCGCCCTCGACCGAGGACTGGACCGCGATCGGTGGACTCGAGGGTGGGCGCGCGCTGATCGAGCAACAGGGCACCCAGGAGTGGCTGCATCTTGTCCGCACCGACGCCCTGGTAGCCCCCGACGTGCTGGTGTACTGGACCGACGAGGCGCCCGACCTCGATTCGCCACTGCCGGATGACGCGGTGCTCCTCGGTGCCCTCGGCGCTGTCGGCTCCTCGACTTTCGATCTTCCCGCCCGCAGCGTCAGTGGCGCCCTCGTTCTCTACAGCCTCGGCCACCGAAACCTGGTGGCGGTGCAGCCGATGAGCGCCATCAAGCGCATCGGAGGGGGCCGCTAGCAAACCATGTCCCATGCCTACAAGGCCGTCGGCTGGAACCGACAGAAGCGACTCTACGATCTCCTGCTGGTGACCGGAGTGTTCACCTACCTGGCGGTCTTCGCCTTGGTCAACGCGGCTGTGCGTCCCGAAATTACGGCCGAGACACTGCTCATTCGCGGTTTCGGTTCCTGCGCCCTGGTGCTGCTCCACATCATCCTCTCAATCGGCCCGCTGTGCCGCCTCGACAGCCGCTTCCTACCGCTGCTCTACAACCGGCGGCACTTCGGAGTCACCCTCTTCCTGGTTGCTTTGGTGCATGGGGCGATTTCTCTGATGCAGTTTCACTCCTTCGGACCGACCAATCCGCTGATCAGCCTGCTCACCAGCAACGGGCGCTACGACAGTCTGGCCAGCTTCCCCTTCCAGCCGCTCGGCCTGGTGGCGCTGCTGATTCTCTTCCTGATGGCCGCGACCAGCCACGACTTCTGGCTCGCCAACCTCACCCCGCCGGTCTGGAAGGCGCTCCACATGTCGGTCTACCTCGTCTACGGCCTGATCATCGCCCATGTGACACTCGGCATCCTGCAGGCGGAGCGCAGTTCGGTGCTGGCGCTGCTACTGCTCGCCGGACTGGTATGGATTCTGGGGCTGCACCTCCTTGCCTCCCGGCGCGAACGCGAGCGCGATCGGGAACCACGCCGTGACCCCGCCGACGACGGCTTCGTCGAGGTCTGTCAGGTCGAGCAGATTCCCGACCACCGGGCGCGCATCGTGACGCTCTCCGGCGAGCGCGTCGCGATCTTTCGCTATGACGGCAGAATCTCGGCGCTCTCGAACGTCTGCCAACATCAGAACGGTCCGTTGGGCGAGGGGCAGGTCATCGACGGTTGCGTCACCTGCCCCTGGCATGGCTTCCAGTACGCACCGGACACCGGCGCCTCGCCGGCGCCCTTCGAAGAGAAGATACCCACCTTCCGGGTGCGCGTCGAGGGTGACCGGGTGCTGGTACATCCACGACCCAATCCGCCGGGAACCCGGGTCGAGCCGGCGCGTTGCCCGGAGACGCAGTCGCGCAGCGCCTACGCGCTCTACGTCGGCTACCAGTCGGCGACGCCGGCCGCCGTCGCCACCATGGTTCGCCGGGCGCTGCCTTTCGGTCTGGGGGCTCTGGCGGTGCTGGGACTGGCGATCGCGATGCTGCAGGGACCGTACGTACGGTCGGTCTTCGAGTACCTGAACTATCGTGGCTTCGAAGGCACGATCATCGCCGCACCGCATCCGATGCTCTCGATCGACCGCCCCGGCCTCACCGAGCGCGGCGATGAGTCGTCAATCTACCCGCTCACGGTGTTCGGCAAGTTCGGCGCCGACAGTGTCGTCGACGGGCTCGACGGCCAGCGAGTGCAAATGGGAGGTGCGCTGCTGTTCCACCAGGGCCAGACCATGCTCGAGATTCAGGAGGGCTCGATTAGCCCGCTCGAAACTGCGGGTTCAAGCCCTGAGCAAGTGGCCTACGGTGAGGTCACGTTGGTGGGCGAGATCGTCGACAGCAAGTGCTATCTGGGCTCGATGAAGCCGGCGCGCTTCAAGCCACACCGTGCCTGCGCCGCCAACTGCATCGCCGGGGGCGTACCACCGCTGCTGCTGGTCGACGCCTCCGACGGCTCGCGCACCCACTATCTGCTCGTCGACCTCGAGGGGCGGCCGGTCAACCGGCGTATCCTGGACTTCGTAGCCGAGCCGGTACGGATTCGCGGCGAGGAGCGGCGCCTGGGCGATCTGCGCATTCTCGCGACCGACCCGGACAAGATCGAGCGACTACAATAAAGCGAGACCTGTCCTCTCCATGAGCAAGCAGCCAGCCGCATCGATCTCGACCTATCCCTGTGCCCCTGAGTGGCTTCCCACCAAGGTGCTCCGGGACGGGCATTACGAAGTGCGCTTCGCGCGCGACGACGAGGATCTCGACGCGATCCTTCGCCTGCGCTTCGAAGTCTTCAACCTCGAACTGGGAGAAGGCCTGGAAGAGTCCTACGAGAGCGACCGCGACCGGGACGAATTCGACTCCACCTGCCACCACCTGATGGTGATCGACATCCCCACCGGCGAACTCGTCGGCACCTATCGCATGCAGACCTCCGAGATGGCGGCCCGCTACCGTGGCTTCTACTCGGAGCAGGAGTTCCGCCTCGATCAGCTGCCCGACGAGGTACTCGGTAGCGCGCTCGAACTCGGCCGCGCCTGCGTCGCCGAGAATCACCGCAACACCAGGACGCTGTTCCAGCTCTGGCGCGGGCTGGCGCTGTACGTGGCCACCAATCGCAAGCGCTACCTGTTCGGCTGCAGCTCGTTGACCAGCCAGGACCCGGTGGAGGCGCGGGCGGTGATGGACCTCCTGGAGCGCAAGAACAACCTCCACCCCACGTTTCACGTCGACCCCCAGCCGGCATTCGCCTGCTACGACGAGGACTTCGTCGCCGACCCGGCTTTCAAGGCCAGGATCCCCACCCTCTTCCGCATCTATTTGCGCCACCACGCCAAGGTCTGCGGGCCTCCAGCGATCGACCGGCTGTTCAAGACCATCGACTACCTGGTGATCTTCGATATCGACGCCATGGACCCGGCGATGTTCAAGACCTACTTCGAATGAGCCTGGTGCAGCGCCTTCGCGCCTCCTGGCGGCTGGTGGTCGCCGGGATGCTGATCGGCCTCGCCGGCCTGGCGCTGATTGTGGGTATGCCACTCGCGCGTCCCTTTCCGGACGCGCACGCAAAGTGGAAAGCCCGTATCTATCGGGTCTGGGCCCGTCTGTTCCTGCTCAACATGGGCGTCAGGGTCACCGTTCAGGGCGAACCACCCAAAGCGCCGTTCTTCCTGGTCTCCAACCACCTGAGCTATGTCGACATTCCGCTGCTGGCCAACTGCGTCGATGCCGCTTTCATCTCCAAGGCAGAGGTCGAGCAGTGGCCCTTTCTGGGCACCATCAGCAGGTGGGCAGGCACGATCTTTATCGACCGGTCGATCAAGCGTGACATCACCCGCGTGCTTCGAGAGATCGACGATCGCCTCTCGCATCGGCAGGGCGTGGTGGTGTTTCCCGAAGGAACCAGTTCGGCGGGAGCCGAGGTTCACAGCTTCCTTCCTTCCCTGCTCCAGATTCCGGCGTCGGGCTCCTACCCGGTCTCCTACGCCAGCCTTGCCTACCAGACGCCACCGGGAGAAGATCCGGCCCATCTTGCCGTCTGTTGGTGGGGCGATATGACCTTCTTCAGCCACTTCTACAAGCTCCTCGGCATCCGCCGCTTCGAAGCCTCGGTGACTTTCGGAGCCGAGCCGATCAGCGACGGCGATCGCAAGCAACTGGCTGCGCGGCTCCACCGGGCGATCAGCGAGCAGTTTGTCGCCAGCGCCCCACCGGGGGTTGAATGAACGCGGCCCTGGTGCAGAACATCGACCTGCTGCGACAGGGGATCACCCTGCTACGCAAGATCGATGACGACGTCTACAGCGCCGCCCGCCCGGATCATGAGACCAGCTACCGCGTCGGACCCCATCTGCGTCACTGTATCGACGCCTACGGCTGCCTGCTCGACGGGCTGGAGGACTGCAGCATCAACTATGACGGGCGCCGCCGCGACCCACGTCTCGAGTCCGAGCGCGCCGCCGGCCTCGAGGCGCTGGAACGCCTGGTCGAGGGCCTCGGCCGGCTCGCTGTCATCGACTCTGATCTCGAGTTGACCGTCAGGGTGGACACCCCTGCCGGCGCCCGCGGGCCCGAGGCCTCGAGCCGCTCGACGCTGCACCGTGAACTCCAGTTTCTGGTCGGCCATACGGTGCACCACTTTGCGCTGATCGGCATGATCCTCCGACAGCATGGATTCGACCCCGGCCGCGAGTTTGGGGTCGCACCCTCGACGCTCGCCCATTGGGAGCACGAAGAGACGCTGCTGGCGTGATCGTCCGTCGACGACGCCTTCTCCTGCTTTTCTATCTGGCGCTCCTGGTGGCGTCACACCTCTGGCGCGCCTCCTCGGAGCCCGCACCTGTCCCTGAGGGTGCACTGATCCAGCAGGTCACAGTGATCGCTGCCGACGGCGAGCGCCTCGACCGCCAGATCGACCTCGCCTACCAACTGTGGGAGCCCGAGAGCAGTGTCGATCCGGTCGGCCCTCCGGTGCTGATGCTCCATGGCAGTCCGGGCAGCAGTCGCGATTTTCTCACCCTCGCTCCGGCGCTCGCCGGCAGTCGCCGGATCCTGGCGCCCGACCTGCCGGGATTCGGCCACTCGGGGGCGGATATTCCCGACTACTCCATTCGCTCCCACGCGCGCTACAGCCTCGAGTTGCTCGACCGGTTGGGGATCGAGACCGTCGACGTGGTCGGCTACAGCATGGGAGGCGGCGTCGGAATCGAAATCGCGGCTCTCGCTCCGGACCGCGTCCGCTCGCTCACCCTGCTCTCTTCGATCGGCGTGCAGGAACTCGAGTTGCTGGGCAAATACGAGATCAACCACGCCATCCACGGCCTGCAGCTCGGCGCGCTCTGGATGCTCTATGAGACGGTGCCGCACTTCGGCGCCTTCGATGGCGGCATGCTGTCGATGGCCTATGCGCGCAACTTCTACGACACCGACCAGCGGCCCCTGCGAGAGACTCTCGCGGATTTCGAGCCGCCCGTTCTGATCCTCCATGGCGACCGCGACCCGCTGGTGCCGGTCGCTGCGGCCCGGGAACACCATCGCCTCCTGCCGCAGAGTCACCTGGTGGTTCTCGATGGCAGTCACTTCATGATCTTTCTTCGGGCGCTGGATCTCGCCGAGCCTCTCGAGAAGTTTCTCGCTGCTGTCGACGCCGGCTCCGCACCCTCGCGCCAGCAGGCCTCCCTGGACCGAGCTGAGGCTGCGACCCATCCCTACGACCCGTCGCAACGTGAGAGCGCCTCCGGCTTCGCCCTGATCGTGGTGATGCTCCTGCTCGCCGCCGGGACGCTGGTGTCGGAAGACCTGACCTGCATTGGCGCCGGCCTGCTGGTGGCCCAGGGAGCGATCGCCTTCTTTCCCGCAACCGCCGCCTGCGTCATCGGCATCATCGTCGGCGATATCGGTCTCTACTGGGCCGGCAGGCTGATCGGCGAGAAGGCTCTCCATCGCGCTCCCTTCCGCTGGGTGCTCTCTGAAGGATTGGTCGCCGACAGCGCCGCCTGGTTCGAGAAACGCGGTCCATGGGTCATCCTGATCAGTCGTTTCGTGCCGGGCACCCGGCTGGCGACCTACTTCACCTCGGGACTACTGCGAACCGGCTTCCTCAAGTTCACCTTCTTCTTCATCGTCGCCTCGATCCTCTGGACGCCCTTGCTGGTCGGCCTCTCCAGCCTGGTGGGCGAACGCGCTTTTGGCTACTTCGAAATCTTCCGGCGCAACGCCCTGCTCGGGCTGGCGATACTGGTGCTGGTGGTCTGGCTGGCGATTAAAGTCCTGCCCGCCCTGCTTTCCTGGCGCGGCCGGCGACTCCTGCTGGCTCGCTGGCGACGGCTGGTGCGGTGGGAGTTCTGGCCCTGGTGGGTGATCTACCTGCCGGTGTCGGTGAGCATCGCTCTGCTCGCGATCCGCCACCGCAGTGCCACCCTCTTCACCCTCGCCAACCCCGGCATGCCCTCGGGCGGGTTCGTCGGCGAGCCGAAGGGCGAGTTGCTGCGACAGATGCCGGCCGATGCGGTGCCGAAGTGGCTGTGGCTGGACGTCGATCTGCCACCGGAGAGCCGGTTCGAGCGGGTCAAGGAGTTCCTGGAGCAGCCCGGTATCGCCCTCCCCCTGGTGCTCAAACCGGATCAGGGCGAGCGGGGATTTCGCGTCTGCATCGCGGACTCGCTGGAGGAAATCAACCACTACCTGTATGAGTCGCAACACGAGACGCTGATCCAGGAACACATCGAAGGGGCGGAGTACGGCGTCTTCTACGTCCGCCGTCCGGGCGAAGCGAGCGGGCGCATCACCTCCATCGCCCGTAAGGTCCTGCCAGTGGTTCACGGAGATGGCGTCTCGACGATCGAAGAACTGATCCTGCGCGACGACCGGGCGGTCTGTTCGGCGCACATGTTTCTGGCGGTGCGGGCGGGCTCACTGCTCGACATTCCGCCTCCGGGCCAGGTGATCGAACTCGGCGCGGTGGGCACGCACTCCAGAGGGGCGCTCTTCCTCGACGGCAACCATCTGCGCACTCCCGAGGTCGAGGCGGCCATCGAGCGCATCGCACGCACCGTCGAGGGCTTTTACTTCGGCCGCTTCGACCTGCGGGCGCCCTCCGAGGAGCACTTTCGGCGTGGCGAGGGGCTCAAGGTGCTGGAACTCAACGGCGTCACTTCGGAAGAAGCTCACATGTACGACCCTGCATTCAGCTTCGCCAATGCAGTCCGCACTCTTTCGGCCCAGTGGCGCACCGCCTTTGAAATCGGTGCGGTGCTCCGCGACCGTGGGCTCGAGCCCACAGGGCTGACGGCGCTGATCGGCGAAGTGTGGCGGTATCATCGCTGGAAGGTTGGCCGCGGCACGCGGTCCTGATCTGCGAGCGATGATGACCTCCGACATCGAATCCACCACGGGAACCACCGCAGAGGACCGGGATCGGGATCTCGGTTTCGGCCCCGCCGTCGCTGAAGCAAGTGTGAGCCGGCTGCTCAATCGCGACGGCTCGTTCAACGTCGTGCGCCGGGGGCTCGCCTGGCGTCAACTCGTCAGCCTCTACTACACGCTGCTGAATCTCACCTGGCCACGCTTCATCCTGTTGACCACGGCGAGCTACCTGGTCATCAACACCGCCTTCGCCTTTGCTTACGTTTTCGCCGGGCCGGGCGCGCTGGCCGGACCTCTCGGCCAGCACCCCTTTCTTCAGGCCTTTTTCTTCAGCGTCCAGACCATTTCGACTCTCGGCTACGGCGCCATCTCACCAGTCTCTCTGGCCGCCAACGGCCTGGTCACGATCGAGGTCATGGCCGGGCTGTTCGGTGTTGCCCTGATTGCGGGATTGGTCTTCGCTCGCTTCTCTCGTCCGATAGCGGAAATCGTCTTCAGTCGCAACGCGGTGATCGCTCCTTACAAAGAGATCACCGCTCTGATGTTCCGGATCGCCAACCTACGGCGCAGTCAGATCATCGAATTGAGCGCCAAGGTGATGTTCAGCCGCTGGGAAGTCAACTCGAAGGGAGAGCGCCACCGACGGTTCCACGATCTGGATCTGGAACGCCACAGGGTGACCTTTTTTCCCTTGAGCTGGACGATCGTTCATCCGATCACCCCCGAAAGTCCCCTCTACAGAATCGACAAGGACCAGTGCGCCGAGGCGCAGGCGGAGTTTCTGATCCTGCTGACGGGCATCGACGAAACCTTCTCACAAGTCGTTCACGCCCGCAGTTCCTATCTCGGCGACGAAGTGGTCTGGAACGCGCGATTCAAGAAGATTCTCGAACCCCCCACCGAATCCCGGCCGCTCGCCATCGACGTCAGTCGAATCCACGACATCGAGCACCTGGACTCGGTGTAGGGCAGCTACGCTATGTCATTCTGAGATTTCTCGACTGCGCTCGAAATGACGGAAAGGTTACTTCCATGTCATCCCGAGCGGAGCACCCAAAGGGTGCGGAGTCGAGGGATCTGGATTTCTCGACAACGCTCGAAATGACAGGGTTGACGGGCCTCCGGGCCTCATCGCCCCGGCTCGAGATCCAGGCCCAGTCCATCCGCCAGCCGGTTCGCAAAGGCGAAGTAGCCCGTCACCTGGTTGATATCGAGGATGGCGTCGTCGGGAAACCCGACGCTGCGGAGCGCCTCGACATCGGAACGCTCCATGGTCCCAGGCGCGCGGGTCAGCTTGGCCGCGTAGTCGAGCATGGCGCGGTCGGCGGGTGTGAGCTCCACCTCGGCATAGTTCTTCGTCAGCCCTTCGACCAACGCATCGTCTTCAGTCAACCGCAGGAGCCCCGCTCCGTGGTGCTTCAGTCAGTAGTGGCACTCGTTGATGGCCGAAACCACCACCGCGATCATTTCGCGTTGGGCGCGTGAAAGGAACGAGCGACCCCGCATCAGCAAGGCATAGAGATCGAAGTGTGCCTTCATCGAGCGCGGGCTGATGCTGTGAACCTTGAGGACGTTGTCGACGGAACCGTCCGGCTCCTGGTAGCGCTCATAGAGCTTCGCCAGCAGGCCTTCGGCTTCGTCTTCATGGATGATTTTGATCCAGGACATCTTCGCGTCGTCCTTCCTACCGGCTCTCGGCGAAGACGCGGTTGAGCGTCGCGGCGAGCCGCACACCGGCCTTGCGGAGCTGCACGTCGATGGTGGGTAGTGCGGCCTTGTAGTAGGTGTCACCCAGGGTCTCGCCCGACTGGACTTCAAAGGTGAGCTCCCGCGACGGCGCGAGCGCCTCGCACGCCCAGGCCAGCGGGTCGGTCACACCACCCCAAGCTTCGATGTCCGCCAGGCTGATGTCGCCGCGCAGCGCCTTGGCCCACTGCTTCCACGGTTCACTCCGGCGCCAGAAGTTACTCGGATAGTCCTCCAGCCGGTGGCGGATCAACCTCGAGTCCCAAACGCTGTGCAGGTTGGTCTGGCGCCCGAAGAGCGTCACCTTGGTGCGATTTCCACCCTGGTCGTCCGGATGAACGACGTGCAGGGGCTGATGAATGTCCTCGATGAAGTGCACCAGGAAACGGAAATGCTCGGCGCGTTCCCATTGAGGCAAGGCGCGATCCGCGACCAGAACGCTGAGCCGCCTGATGGCAGCGATGATGCACTCGCCCTTCGGGCAGTCCCGTGCCAGATCGATATCCCCGGCCTCAGGATCGACATCGACATAGTGGAGTGGCAGCGCCCAGTCATACGAGTCGTATTGGCGGGCATGGGAGTCCGCCCAGGTGCCGA
>PVMS01107425.1_pt1 | contig 11288 bp, 6 predicted proteins | sample 1853461 | NCBI WGS metagenome assembly PVMS01 (sample SAMN08582032, study PRJNA380276) | Marine sediment metagenome, whole genome shotgun sequencing project. | isolation source: ocean sediment barecode stripped | collected 2017
CCGCGTGCTCGATCTGCAACTGTCCGAATACCAGCGCCCTGATGAATCCTGAGTTCAGTTTCTTCGCTCAAACAACTACTGGCCTTCTATCATTTGAACGTCTGCCTTCGGCCTATTCTAATGGGATGGTCCGAAAGAAGACATTCGCAAGTTGACTAAAGTACCTCGACTGCTTTGGCGGCGAGGCGTGAGCGTTCACTGGCTTTCAGGGTTATGTGACCGCCATGCTCCCAGCCGGCGAAGGCTGCTACGGCCTGCGTCAGGCCGTTGGTGTAGGCAGTCAGATACGGTGTATCGATCTGGGCATTATTGCCGAGAATAATCAGCTTCGAATCCTCACCCATGCGGGTGACAATGGTTTTCATCTGATGCGGCGTCAGATTCTGCGCCTCATCTACAATCAGCCATGTTTTGTTGAATGTGCGGCCACGGGCAAAGGAAAGCGCTGCAATTTCGATACGATGCTGACCCAGAATATCAGAAATATTTTGCGCTTCATCGCCCAGCAGGATGGACAGGTTATCCGTGAAGGCTCTCATCCACGGTTCCAGTTTTTCTTGCTCGGTGCCGGGCAGGAAACCGATATCCTGACCCATCGGCACGGTAGCGCGAGTGACCAGAATCTTCTCGTACAGGCCCATATCAAGTGACTGTTGCAGACCGCAGGCCAGAGCCAGAAGAGTTTTGCCGGAACCGGCCAGACCCATCATTGCCACCAGATCAAGGTCAGCATCCATCAGCAGATTCATAGCCATATTCTGCTCCAGATTGCGTGCCTGGATGCCCCATATGGCATGCCGTTCATGGCGATATGAAAACATATCGAACAGATGCACTCTGCGCCCCTCTGCAATCTCATTGCAGCGCATAGCTACTTCGTGGTCTCCTGGCAAAACAACAAAGCTGTTGAGAAATGGCAGAGCCATATTCTCCGGCCAGCTGACAACAAAATGATTGCCATGGTCATATTCCAGCACTTCCATACCCTCAGCCATGGCTGTCCATGTATCGAGATCAAGGTGGATTTTACCACTTGGCAATCCAGACAGGTCACTGACCACACGGTCCGAACTGTAATCTTCCGTGGTCAATCCCAGAGCTCTGGCTTTGACACGCAGGTTGATGTCCTTGGATACAAGAATAACCTTTCGATCCTGATGCTGCTGCTGCACCGACATGGTTACTGCAATAATCCGGTTATCCGCACTGCCATTGGCCAGAGAATCAGGCAGCAATTCCATGGAACGATGACTCAATTCAAAAAACAGCCTGCCTCCACCCGGCAGCAAACATCCCTTTTCCAGGTCTTCACAGCCTTCACTTAATTCATCCAGTTGCCGTGAAACCTCGCGCACATTGCGCGCCAGCTCATCCAGACCTTTTTTGACATGATCCATTTCTTCAAGAACAACAATCGGCAGCACCACATCATGCTCATCAAAGCACTGCAAAGCATTCGGATCATGGATTAAGACATTGGTATCAAGGATATAAATCTTACGATCTTTTTTATTGATCAAGGCATATCTCCCTCTGTTCATTTCTCTTTGCTTTTGCAGTAATAATTCACTTTCAGAAGTTAATGATACACATCATACAGCAACAATCGAGGCGGCAAAGTAGAACTTGACAGCTACCACCTGCTTGGCATGATTCGCACCCTTCGCGGGTATAGCTCAGTTGGTAGAGCGCGACCTTGCCAAGGTCGAGGTCACCGGTTCGAGCCCGGTTACCCGCTCCAGATCAAGGGGTCCGTATGGCCCCTTTTTTTTCTATCTTACTTTGTGAGTCGGCAGGGTGGCCAAGTGGTAAGGCAGAGGTCTGCAAAACCTCTATCGCGGGTTCGATTCCCGCCCCTGCCTCCAGTAATATTTTCTGCAGTACAGCATATTTAAGGCCTGAGCTCAGATCGAACAGGCGATATCGCCCAGCCGCTCCGTCAGTTTCATGTTTTCACGGTAATCAATCGCCACAACCAGCAGGCTCGGGCCGGGTTCGGCAAATGCTGCCTCAAGTGTAGAAGATAAATCTCTGCTGTTTTCAACATGGTGGCCGGACCAGCCAAATGCGCTGGCCAGCTGCATCCAGTCCGGATTTCCGAAGGTCAGCTCAGTGTGGTGGCCAAACTCATTCTGCTGTTTCCATGCAATCAGACCATAGGCGTGATCCTCCCAGATCATCACAACAATATTGCTGTTCAAGCGCTTGGCTGTTTCCATCTCCTGCACATTCATCAAGAAACCCGCATCGCCGCAAATCGAAAGAATACGCTGCTCAGGGTAAACCAGTGATGCGCCGATAGCACCGGGAAGCGCAAAGCCCATGGAACAGAAACCATTGGGGATCAAGCAGGTATTGGGTTCATGGCATTGATAATGACGGGCAATCCACATTTTATGTGCCCCGACATCGGATAACAGGATGTCCTTCGGCCCCATCGCCTGGCGCACATCCCACAGCACTTTCTGCGGTCGAATACAGCCCTGACTATCATCATCCTTATGCACAACCAGCTCTGCTGCCATGGCCTGACGGGATGCATCCTGCTGCTTAAAATCAAAGCCAACACCCTCACTCATATCCAGGCGTTCATTCAGCATCCACAAAGCATGGGCCAGATCACCAACAATTTCAGTGGAGGGATGGTAGTGCTCATCAATTTCAGCAGGCAGAAAATCCATATGGATAATTTTTTTGGAACGATCCGGGTTCCACAGACGCGGGTGATATTCGACCATATCATAACCCAGTGTGATCACCAGATCAGCTGCATCCAGTGCACAGGAGACAATATCCTTAGCCTGCAGACCGATAGTGTACAGGCAATAGTCGGCATCCATATCAACACAACCCTTGGCCATAAATGTGCTGATCACACCGATACCGGTTTTCTCACAAAACTTGCGCAGCTGCTTGCTGGCTCGCCTGCGAATACAACCGTTACCGGCAAGAATGATCGGCTGCCTGGCCAGACGGATACGCTCAAATGCTTCATCAACAATAGAATCATCCGGCACCGGCCTGCGAAAGCGGTAGGGCAACATGGGATCAGCATCACTATTGAGTTTGGCAATATCTTCGGGCAGTTCAATCAGGCATGCACCCGGCTTTTCAGAGCGTGCAAGCCGAACTGCTTTACGCACAATTTCAGGAATATTGTCCGGGTGCCGTATCGTCCTTGCCCACTTGGTCACCGGCTCGAACATCGCCACCACATCCATGACCTGATGCGACTCCTTATGCAATCTTGTTGAAGCACCCTGCCCGGTCAGCACCAGCATGGGTGCCCGGTCCATATTGGCATTGGCAACACCGGTGATCAGATTGGTGGCTCCCGGCCACAGCGTCCCCAGGCAGGCCGCAGGTGTGCCGGTCAGACGGCCATACACTTCAGCCATAAATGCAGCACCCTGTTCATGCCGGGTGAGAATGAAACGGATAGAATCGGAACTCTCCAGCGACATCATAAAATCAGCATTTTCCTCGCCAGGAACACCGAAGATGTACTCAATACCCTCCGCTTCCAGACAGCGGACAAAAAGATCCGAGGCTTTCATAATAATCCGGCTGAACGCACAACAATCATCTTGTTGATCTGCATATCATGCATGGTGTGTGGAATGCCGCCGACGCCGAGTCCTGACTGTTTCAGACCGGCAAATGGCATCCAGTCGACGCGAAATGCTGTGTGTTCATTGATCATCACTGCTGATGCTGCCAAACGACTGGCTACATACATCGCAGTATCGATATTGCGACTGTAAACCGCAGCCTGAAATGCAACATCCAGCGCATTGGCTGCCGCAATGGCTTCATCCATCTCCTCAAACGGATAAATGCAGACAACAGGTCCGAATACTTCGCCTGTAGATACTTTGGCATCAGCCGGAGGATTGAAAAGCACTGTCGGGGCATAACACTGATGATCCAGTATATGGCCACCGCACAATAGCTTTGCGCCACCAGTTACGGCCTCCCCGACCCATTCCTTCACCCGCTGCATTTCCTGCTCACGAATGAGCGGCCCAACCTCTGTTTCTTCTGCTACCGGATCACCCACAATCAAATCCTGTGCTGAAGCTGCCATCCGCTCTGCAAGTTCACGGGCAATGGAGGCGTGGGCAAAAATGCGTTGCACCGATACACAAACCTGACCTGCATGGTAAAAACCGCCCTTTACCAGCCCCGGCAGTGCCATATCCAGATCAGCATCGTCAGCGACTATGACAGGGGCAACACCGCCATGCTCCAGAGCACAGCGCGTGCCTGCGGCCAGTTTTGAACGCAGATACCAACCTACCTTTGCACTGCCGATAAAGCTGAAAAATGCTACCCGCTTATCTGTCACCATTGCTTCAGACAGGGCATGCGATTCCGGTAAAACAAACTGGCACCAGGCTTCCGGCAAACCGGCCTGATGAAAAATCCGCACCAGCCGGGCACAAGAAAGCGGCGTGTCCTGCGCTGGTTTAATAATCACCGGACAGCCAGTTGCTATGGCAGGGCCAACCTGATGGGCGATCAGATTCAATGGATGATTGAATGCACTGACTGCCACCACAACGCCAATCGGTTCCTTACTCATCATAGCCAGATGCTGCTGTGATGCAGCATTCAGACCCATGGGAGGTGATTCGCCACCCTCTGTTCGCAATGTATTGATGCAGATACGAATGCTGTCGATACAGCGAACCATTTCGATATTGGAATCCACTAAAGGTTTGCCGCCTTCCCGAGCCGCTTCAACGGCCAGCTCTTCAGCCTGATCCTGCATCAGCTCAATCGCCCGTTCGAGAATGCCAATGCGCTCAGGCACAGCTAACCAGCCATCCCGATCGGCAAACAGTGCGGCAGCATTCTGCAATGCCTGCTCTACCGCCTCGGCATTGGCTGTTGCCACCGTTGCAATCAGGCTATTGTCATAGGGTGCCCTGACCTGCACTGGTGAATGATCCGATGCCACTGCTCCTGGAATCATTAATGGAAAATGTTCTGCTGCATTCATCATATACTCCGTGAACAGTCTGTTTGGACCTGTTTGCCTGTATTATATCACTCAATATATTGTGTCCATTGAGCTGTAACATTCCATTACAACAACCAATCAGGGCCTGTTGACATTGCTTACCAGAAGTTTTTGAAACACAGCATGTACTTGCGCCATGCTATGCCGCAAAACTTCCGGATTATGGATATTTGTGTGACGCCTCATGGTCTCCCATTCCGGCGCCCCTGGATTGTCGGACAGTTTGCCAATGGACTGCCACAACTCCACACGCAGGGCATTTTCCATTTGGCGATAATCCAGATAGGTGCTGGCCAGTCTGCTTGCTTCCTCTTTCCATATAGCAGGGGCGCAGTCCGGCACACACTGTAATATGTCAACAGTTCTGCGAGCCGTGCCGCCAAATGCCAGCCTGGCATATTGGGCAAGGAACTCGATATCCACCAGACCCCCAGCATCGTGTTTGAGATTTATTACTGTTGACGATTTACTGGCCAGATGGTCGAGCATCTTTTGGCGCATTTCCACCACCTCTGCTGCCAGGGTATTACAATCCCGTGACTGGGCCAACACTTCTGCAACAACCTGATCCACGGCAAGCCTGGCCTCTTTTGGCCCCGCCACAGCCCGTGCCCGGCACAGCACCTGATGCTCCCATGTCTGTGCCTTGTTCAGTTGATAGTCGCGAAAGCCATTCAAATTGGTCACCAATACGCCGCTACTGCCTGACGGACGAAGACGGGCATCAAATTCAAAGCCTGCACCATAGGGGGGAGTTCCAGTCAGGTATTGAATCATGCGTCTTCCAACCCTCTGGGCATGCTCCCACATACTGCGTCGGCCTATCATTTCATCAGGTTTGTCATGCACCAGTATAAACACCATATCCAGATCAGAGACCAGGCCCATTTCGCGCGAGCCGTGCTTGCCCATGGCCACTGCCACAAAGGGGAAATCCTCAGGCAGTTGCATCTGGGCAAGGCAGAGCCTGAATGCGGCTGAAGTTGCAGCATCAGCCATATCAGCCATCCATCCCCCCACAACCATCGGGTCAGCCTTATGGGCATCAACACCCAGTGCGCAAAGCAGGCGACAACGATCCACCCAGCGTCCCATCTCAGCCAACACGTGTTCAATATCATCAGAGGCCTGTAACCCATCAAGACCTGCACAAACCTGCTTGATATCGGTTTCGCTGTGCTCAGTCGCCAACGGCCACTCCAGCCATGATGGATCACTCACAATATGATCGGCCAGATAACGGCTGGCCGAAAGCACACCAATCAGCCAGTCCAGAGCGCCCTGATGCGTGGCCAGTAAATCAATCCACGTTGCCCTGCCTGCAATGGCATGAATCAGTTCAGCAAAGGCCTCAAGTGCTGTGACACCATTGGCATCATCCAGCCAGCGCGGCATCGCCTGACCCAGTATGCGTTCGACCTCGGTGCGGCTGCGCTCCGGCAAAAGCCCCCGCGACAGGCATGCCTCGATATTTGTCAGTGCGATATTTATTCGGCTTCGATCAGCTTCATCCAGCACATCCAAACCAGCACATGACCCAGCCAGCCAGCCGCCTTCAGCCTGCTCTGAATCTCCCAAAGGCATGACATATTTATTAAACTTTGACTCAACAGACAAGGCCTGAGAAATCATTTGCTTTTCTATATCTGGAATGCCGGTTGCCTTACTCAGATATGCAGCGAAATCATTAGGCAGACGGTGTGTCTGCTCACCGCGCCTGGCCTGAATAGCATGCTCAATTCGACGCCAGAAACAATATGCCTGCTGTAGTTGTTCGGCATCATCAGTATCAATCACATCAGCTTCGGACAGCAGTGTCAGCGCCTGCATACTTGGCTGCACTCTCAGAGCCGGTTTGCGCCCGGCATGCAGCAGCTGCATCGACTGAATAATGAACTCAATCTCGCGAATGCCGCCCCTGCCCCGTTTCACATCAAAGCCTACCGCCACACCGCCCGTGCCAGCCTGACCGTCAATCCGGCGCTTCATTTCAGCCAGTGAGGCTACGGTAGTATAATCAAGGTAGCGGCGATAAATAAATGGTGCGACACCTTCAATAAACTGTTGGCCAAGCTCGTCATCACCTGCCACCGGGCTCGCCTTGATCAGCATGGCCCGCTCCCATGTCTGACCGTATTCAAGATAATGCGTTAAAGTCGCATCCAGGCTTAAAGCAATAGCTGCACTATCGCCGCCCGGTCTCAGCCGCATGTCCACCGGCCATACAATGCCGTCATCACTGCGTTCAGACATCAGGCGAATCAGCATACGGGACAAATGAGCAAAATATTCTGCTGCCGGAACAGATTTTCTACCTTCACAGGTTGAGCCTTCACCCTGCCAGATAAACAGGGGATCCACATCCGAGCCCAGATTCAGCTCCCGCCCACCCAGCTTACCCAACCCGATAATACAGAATGAGCCATGCTGCAATCGCCCGTAGCGCGCTGTGATCAATCTCCCGGCCATCTCCAGAGCCTGCTGTAACAAACCTGATGCGAAATCCGCAATGGACTGGCTGGAGTCTTCAATATCGCCATGCAGACCCAGTTCCCACCATATATAATGGCGCAGGCCGCGCTGCTTGCAGCGACGCAAATGAGCCATGCATTCACCCAGAACCTCACTGTCACACGCCGGCAGCCATGCTTCACTGGCATCCGGCAACACTGCCCCATCCAGATCAACAAACAGTGCCCGGCACTCCGAATCAGTAGCAGTACGCATCAGAGATGCAAACTGCGGCGATATGGCTAACAGGCGTCTGACATCATCCCGTAAATTGTCAGGAACATGGTCAAGGTAAGCTTGGGAATCGGACATGCAGAGAGTATAGCTAATAATCAACACAAAAAAAAAGGCCGCCACGCAAGTGACGGCCTTTTTCGTTCTTAAGGTCGATTAAACGGAGTAGTAAAGCTCCAGTTCCATCGGGTGCGGACGCATACGAACTTCATTGACTTCTTCCATCTTCAGTTCGATGTAAGCATCAATCATATCGTCATCCATGACACCACCGACTTTGAGGAAATCGCGGTCTGCATCCAGTGAATCCAGCGCCTGTTCAAGACTGGAACAAACTGTTGGAATTAACTTACCTTCTTCCGGAGGCAGGTCGTACAGGTTCTTGTCGGCAGCTTCGCCCGGATCAATCTTGTTCGCAACGCCGTCCAGACCAGCCATCATCATGGCAGTGAAAGCAAGATATGGATTGGCAGTGCAATCCGGGAAGCGAATTTCGACACGACGAGCCGGATCGGAATTTACAACCGGAATACGGATAGAAGCGGAACGGTTACGGTTCGAGTAAGCCAGCATGACCGGCGCTTCAAAGCCCGGAACCAGACGCTTGTACGAGTTGGTAGAAGCATTGGTGAATGCATTCAGTGCACGTGCATGCTTGATAATGCCGCCAATATACCACAGTGCTTCCTGAGACAAGTTGGCATATTTATCACCTGCAAACAGGTTCTTGCCATCTTTCCACAACGACTGATGCACATGCATGGCAGAACCATTATCATTATAGATCGGCTTCGGCATGAAGGTCGCGGTCTTGCCATGCGCATGTGCCACATTGTGAATCACATACTTGTACCACTGGGACTTGTCTGCCTGCTCGATCAACTCACCAAAGCGCATTGCCAGTTCACACTGACCCGCTGTTGCCACTTCATGGTGATGACATTCCATATGGAAACCCAGATCGGTCATCACCAGAGACATATCATTACGAATCTCATGCAGGGAATCGACTGGTGGAACCGGGAAATAACCACCCTTGATGCGTGGACGGTGGCCGTAATTACGCATCATGCCTTCTGAAGTATCGGCGAAGTTCTTCTTGGAGTTCCATGCCGCTTCTTCAGATTCGATCTGGTAACCGGCACTACCCATTTCATTGTTCCATGTTACAGCGTCAAAGATGAAAAACTCCAGCTCAGGGCCAAAGTACGCCGTATCAGCAATGCCAGCTGAACGGATATGCTTCAGAGCACGCTGTGCCACCTGACGCGGACAACGGTTGTAATCCTGGCCGGTAATCGGATCAATAACCTGCGCCACCAGCACCAGTGTAGATGCCTCGAAGAACGGATCAATACGGGCACTTTCCGGATCCGGAATCAGCGCCATATCTGAATTATGAATATCACACCAGCCGGCAACGGATGAACCATCAAAGGCGAAACCGTCTTCGAAGCAGTCTTCATTCAGCTCGTGGATTGGAAAGGTAACATGCTGCCATTTGCCGCGTGTATCGGTAAAACGAACGTCAACAAATTCGCACTCATCTTCTTTAATCAGGTCAAAGACCTTTTGAATTGCATCACTCACAATTATCTCCTGTTTCTTGGAAGTCCCACCCGGCAGTTAGGGAGCGCGACTGTGTCACACGATGGCCGAAAAGGCAATTATCAACGTAACTATTCAGCACCACAATAATAATTATGTGACTGTTCAGATTGCCGCTGATTTTTCATAAGGGCAAGACGAAAAAGCGGAGCTTACTACTGTAAGTGAGTACCACGGGCATTTCCTTCGGTCACATTTTTTAACGCAGCCATTGGGAAAATCAGGGGTGAGCTGAACAGTTATTTATCATCTATTGCTTTTCAGCCTGTGAATCCATGTGTGATCGGGTAGCGACGATCCCGTCCGAAAGCCCGTTCGGTGATTTTCACTCCCGGAGGGGCCTGCCTGCGTTTGTATTCAGCCAATTGCAGCATACGCACCACTCTAACCACCAGTTTGCGCTCGAAACCAAGGGCTACAATGGCATCGACACCAAGGCGCTGTTCAATGTGTGCTAAAAGAATTGCATCCAGAACATCATAATCCGGCAGAGAATCGGAGTCTTTCTGATCAGGCCTTAATTCCGCCGATGGCGGTTTAGTGATCGTATTGACAGGAATGACTTCGCGCTCACGGTTAAGCCAGCGCGCCAGTTCAAAGACCTGTGTTTTATAGACATCTTTCAGTACGGCAAAACCACCGGCCATATCGCCATAAAGCGTCGCATAACCGACTGCCATTTCAGACTTATTGCCGGTTGTCAGCAACATGCGCCCTGTTTTATTCGAAATCGCCATCAGCAGCATGCCGCGTATGCGTGCCTGTACATTTTCTTCCGTAACATCGGGTTCGGATTTGCCCCAGCTGGCAAAGGTATCCGCCAGCATCAGATCAACTGCTGCAACGCCCTGCTCAATCGGCAGGGTTATTGCATCAATACCCAGATTATCAACCAGTGCTTCGGCATCGCTTATGGAATGGTCGCTGGAAAACCGGGATGGCAATAATACGCCAAGCACATTTTCAGCCCCCAGTGCCTCAACGGCAATGGTTGCAGTCAGGGCTGAATCAATGCCGCCGGAAAGTCCGATAAGCACCTGCGTGCAGCCATTGCGAAGCACATAATCATGCACCCCCATCACCAGCCCTTGATGAATCTGCTCAATGGCTTCCGGTAATGGTGTGCTTTCCGAACCTCCCGGCGTGGCAAGGTCAATCATGCCGCCCCAGCTCTCAAACAGTGGTGCCCGCAGCATCAGATGACCCTGTGCATCGCTTACATGCGAACCGCCATCGAAAACAATCTCATCCTGTCCGCCAACCTGATTCACATACACAAGCGGCGTAGCAAAAGCCCGTGCCCGTCGTGTGACCAATGCCTCCCTTTCAAGCTGTTTGTCCACATGAAAGGGTGAAGCATTCAGGTTCAGCCAGACATCACAGGCTATTGTTGCCTGCCTTTGGGCTAGCTCATCGTGCCAGAGGTCTTCACACAGCCCGACGCCCACACGCCGGTTATTCACATCAAAGACGCATGCTTCACCACTGCCGGCCGTAAAATAACGCCGTTCGTCAAATACCCCGTAATTGGGCAGGCACTGTTTATCATAAACCCCGATGATTTTACCGCCCTGCGCCAGAAAAATGCTATTATACAGTTCAGCCCCTTCACGGCGCGGCGCGCCAAATACAGCACAGATCAACCCGGTTGAGGCCACCATGGCCTGCACGGCATTTTCAACCGCATCCATAAAAGCTGGCCGCATCAGCAAGTCTTCCGGGGGATAGCCCGTCACAGTGAGTTCAGGGAACACGGCCAGATCACAGGCAGACTGTTCAGCCGCCGCCATTACCTCGCGCATGAGTGAAAGATTGGCCTGTAAATCACCCACCTGCGGTGCGATCTGCGCTAGATATATCTTCACAGCTTATCCGGGTGCACTAGGGACTCACAAGTCACATCAAGCTC
>PVMS01147212.1_pt1 | contig 11288 bp, 11 predicted proteins | sample 1853461 | NCBI WGS metagenome assembly PVMS01 (sample SAMN08582032, study PRJNA380276) | Marine sediment metagenome, whole genome shotgun sequencing project. | isolation source: ocean sediment barecode stripped | collected 2017
GTGGCTCCAGGCGAGCGTCGCTGCGGAAGCCGTAGACGCGCTTCCAGGGCGGGAAACCCGCGTGCGGCACGAAGCGCTGGCGTTCGAGTCGGCCGCAGGTGAACAGGTGCACGTCGCCGGCCGGAAAGAAATCAGCCTCACCTTCGAAGCGGTAGCGCTCGTCGAACTCCGCCAGCGGCAGCCCGGTGGGTTCGAGCACGCGGCGATAGTGGGCCTTCTCACCAGCGCGGGTGGGGAGCAGGTTCGAGAGGCTGAAACGTTTTTCAGACAGCGGGCGTTCGGCATCGACGTCGCTGAGGAAGCCGGCGTTGGCGGGGTAGACGAGTCCCGGCTGCGCCGGTTCCGGCGGCACCACCAGCACTTCGATGCCGAGATCTTCCAGGCTGCGCTTGAGCGCGCCCCATTGCTCGATGGCGCGGACGCGGTCGACCTGGCGTCGCGTTCCCCAACGTGTGCGTGTATGCGGGTTGGCGCCGCCCTTCACGCTGAAGTGTGCGGGATCGCCCATCAGGACGCGTCGTCGCCAGCTCACCGAGCCCCCCCGTGGCGCCGCGGAGTATATCCCCTGGCGCGCCGGTCGCCGCGCGCTGGCCCCGGGGCAAGCCGCGGAGACCACCGGGAAATCGACTATCCTGCGGAGCGCGAAACGAGAGGGTTGGCGGTGTCCCGGGCAGAACAACTCGATACGCAGAGCTCGCTCGACGCGCAGCGCTTCAGTGAATATGAACGTCTCTTCGATCGTGCCTGGATGCTCGAGCAGTGCAGCGCGCGCATCTCCCGCCCCGGATTGCGCGTCTGCGACGTGGGTGGCGCCACGGGCGTGTTCCTCGATTCGCTGGCGCGCCGTGCGTCACATCCTTTCGAGGGAACGGTCTTGGAGGTCGACGCGCGCCATCGCGAGCACCTGGTGCGCAGCGATCTGCACTTCCTGAACGGCTCGATCGTCGACAACGACGTACCCGATGCCTCCTACGACATCGTGACCTTCGCCCACGTGTTGCATCACCTGGTGGCGGACTCCGCGGCCGCGTCCCACGTACTCCAGCAACACGCGCTCGACGAGTTGCTGCGCATTACGCGGCCCGGTGGCTACCTGATCTTCGAAGAGCAAGTGAACCAGGTGCAGACCTTCGCGCGGGTCGTCTACGAGCTGTCGCGCTGGGCCAATCGGCTCGGCGTTCACTCGCGCTTTTTCGAGGCGGGCACGGTGGTGGTGCGTTTCATGACGCCCGCCGAGATCGAGGCGAGCATCGCGGCCCAGGCCGCGGCCGGGTGCGCCCGAATCGAGACACGCCACTTCACACCCTGGAATATGCCCTTGCGCTGGAAGCTCACCGTATTGATGGCGCGTGTGGGTGCTGCCGGCTTCGTGGTGGAGCGCCGCTAGCGCTCACGGTCGTGGCATGCCCGGCGGCAGCGCCGTGGCATCGAACGCGTCCTCGCTCTCGAGATGTGCCTGCGCAACCGTGCAGTAGAGGCTGGCGCTGACGCCGGTGGGCCGATCGTTGCCACTGCGGCCACGACCGCCAAAGGGCAGCTTGCCGCTGGCGCCCACGGTGGCGCGATTCCAGTTCAGGCAGCCGACGCGCAGGCGGCCGACGCAGCGCTCGTACGTGACGCGCTCGCGTGTGAAGACCGATGCGGCCAGGCCGTACGCTGTGTCGTTCGCCGCGGCGATGCCCTGGTCGAGGTCGTCGATCCCATAGACGTGCGCTTCGGGTCCGAAGAGCTCTTCGCGTTGCACGACCGCGACCTGTGCCAGCGAGCGCCAGCGCACCAGCCCGGCGCCGACGTACGGCGGAGGAAGCGGCGGCTCGACACTGAGGATGCGCTCGGCGCCGGCGGCTACCGCGGCCGCGCGCGCTCTTTCGACGGCCTCGGCGGCGCGGGTGGAGACGAGGGGTCCCATGAAGACACCCTCGTCGAGCGGTGCGCCTATCGTGAGTCCGCGTAGCACGCCGGCGAGCTTCTCGACGAAGGCGGGCTCGATGCCGCGCTGAACGAAGATGCGGCGTGCGCTGGTGCAACGCTGGCCGGTGGTCGCCGCGATCGAGAGCGCGGTCTCGGCCACCGCCACGTCGAGCGCTGCGTCGTCGAGTACGAGCACCGCGTTGCTGCCGCCCATCTCGAGCACCAACAACTTTTCGGGCTGATCGAGAGTGGCTTCCTGAAGCTCGCGTCCCACCGCATAGGAGCCAGTAAAGAGAACACCGTCCACGTCCGCGTGCGTGGCCAGCTGGCGCCCGGTGTCGGCGCCGCCGTGCAAGACCTGCATCACGCCATCGGGAATGCCGGCCTTACGAAACAATTTCAACAGCCGCTCGCCGCAACCGGGCGTCAGCTCGCTCGGCTTCAGGATCACGCAGTTGCCCGTGGCCAACGCCGGCGTGATGTGTCCGTTGGCGAGATGCAGCGGAAAGTTGAAGGGCGCGAGTACCGCGAGTATCCCACGCGGGTGCATGCTGGTGCGCGCACCGTCGTCGGCCTCGATGGGCGCCACCAGCTGCATGCCCGCGCCGAGTGTCACATCCACTTTCGCGGCCAGCAGCCGAGCCTCGGCGCGCGCATCCCAGAGTGCCTTACCCACTTCGCGGGCGACCAGCTGCGCGAGCGCCTCGGTTTCGCCGGCCGCCAGCTCTGCGAAGCGGCGCAGTACGCGGGCGCGCGCCTCGACCGAGCTGTCGCGCCAGCTGGCGAAGGCGTCGCGTGCGCGAGCCACACAGCGCTCCACTTCTTCAGCGTCCGCGACGTCGAAGCGCCCGATCAGGTCTGCCGGGTCGGCAGGAGAGCGACTCTCGAACGTCTCGCCCACGGCTACGGCAGCGGCGTGACGAGGATCTCGTCACCGGGGCTGACCCCGAGCGCTGTGCGGGTCGCCGCGTCGAGCAGCGGCGTGCCGCGCCCATCGCAGGCCGCGACCGTCGAGCGGCAGCCGCGTTCCCGCTCGGCGGAAATCAACGTGCGCCCGGCTGTAGCGGGCGCGTCCGTCGCCGGCAATGCGCTCGGCAGCACCAGCTTGCGGCGGTCGCGCACGCTCACGATCGCGTCCCGGGAGCAGCCGAGATACGGCCCGCCGTCGAAGGGGTCGATCTGGTTCAGCCTGGAGAAGCCGAGCTTCTCGAGAATCTTCACGGCCGGGATGGCTTCGTCCGCGGGGCGGCCGAGTTGCGCACGCACGGCCGCGGGAAACAAGGTGGTGTAGACGGGATCCTGCGGCAGCAGGTCGGCGATGAAGCTCTTGTCGCGCGCCGAGAGATGGTCTGCCTCGCGGTACGAGACCCCGGTGAAGCGCGCGCCAAAGACGTCCCAGAGAGTCTTCTCGCCCTCGCGTACGGGCACGGAGATGATGTCCGCGACCACTTCGCGCTCGAAGCGTTCCGGGTGCATCGCGATGTAGGCGAAGCGCACCGCCGACAGGCACTTGCCGCAGTTCGACGCGTTGCCGCGGTGGCGCGGGTCGAGGATGAGGCCCCCGACCTCGGTCGGGCCGTCGCAGGTCGAGCGCAACTGGAGCTTCTGGTGGACGAAGTGTTTGCCGAGGGTTTCGCTGCTGCGCTCCTCGCTCGTGACTTCGAGCCAGTAGAACGGCACGCTCTCGCTGCCGTGTTTGGCCAGGATCAGCGACGTGCCAATCACGTCGCCGGTTTCGACCGCCTCGGCCACGAACATGTAGATGCGCTCGCGCCAATCTCCGATGGCGCGGGAGAAGGATGCCTCCGAACGCTCGATGCGTTCGACGAGAAAGGCCCGATCGTTGGGTAGGTTCATCGAGTCGTGCCGGATCGCCAACTCGAGGATTGCATCGAGATCGGATGCGCGAATCGGGCGATAGAGATGCATCGCTTGGCATGCCTCGTTGTGCCGCTGCACCTTCAATAAGGTAGGTCGCGCTCGCCGCCCACGCGAAACAATGCTTTCTCGAGCATGCTGAACGCGGCTTCGAGCTCCTCGTCCGTGGTATTGAGTGGCAAAAACATGCGCAGTTTGGTGGGCTGCGCTCCACACAGCGACAGCATCAGCCCCTCCTCGAACGCCGCGCACAGAACTTCTTGTGCCAGCTCCCGCGATCCGTCGAAGGGTACGAAGGCCTGCATCGCGCCGATTCCCGAGCGCGGGCCCACTGCGTGGCGCGCACGCTTGCTCAGCGCTTCGTAGCGGCGTTCGAAGCGGCCGGCGAGGCACGAGACGCGCCCTTCCGGTCCGAGATAGCCCTCCGCTTCGAGCCGCTCGATGATGCGTGCGCCAACGGCCATGCCGACCGTAGCGCCGGCGTAGGTGCCGGCGACGAGCCCCGCCTTCGGATTGTAGGCTTTCGAGAACAGCACGGCGCTGCCCTGCAACAACTTGCCCGCGGTGACCACGTCGACGAGATCTTCGAGCCCGAAGGTCCGAAATGCGAAGAGTTCACCCGTGCGGCCGAAGGTCTGCACTTCGTCCACCCAGACTGCGATACCCGCCTCGTGGCAGCGTTGCATCAGGGCGCGAAAGAAATCTGGCGGCGCGGTGTGGAAGCCGCCTTCGCCCTGGACGAGTTCGAAACACATCGCCGCAATGCGGCCGGAATGACGCTGCAGGTGCGCATCGAGCGCCGCGACGCTGCGCGCGATGGAGTCGGATGCATCTGGATCGTAAAACGGCACGTAGTGCACGCCGGCGCGCAAAGGCAGGCCCTCGCGGTAGGCCGGCTTGTCAGTGATCTCCGAGAGCGACAGCGTGCGGCCGGCGAAGTTTCGCTCAAACGCGACGATGCGGTCGGCTGGATGCTGCTTTTGCAGGATCAGCTTCAGTGCGTTCTCATTCGCCATGGCTCCGGAGATGGAGAGCCAGACGTGTTGCAGGCGCTTGCCGGCGTGCCTGAGCAACGCATCGGTGATACGCGGGTACTCGGGGCCCGGGCTCAGGTGTCCCTGGAAGACCGTGTCGCATGCCGCCGCCGTGGCCGCGGTTTCCAGCAGGTCTGCGTCGCCGTGGCCGAAGCCGTACACACCGATGCCGCCGGCGAAGTCGAGCTTGGTGCTGCCGTCCGCCAGACGCACGCGCGCGCCGCCGGCCGGACCGGCGAAGAGGATGGGCAGGGCGAGGGGCTGTCCGCGCCGCCGCTCAAGCCGCCGCAGTGCGCGCTGATATTGCTTGGGCGTGAGTGAGCGCTGCTGCGCTTCCTCGGCCACGGCCTCGACCAGCGCGCGGGCCGCCTCGCGCACTCGAGGCGAGTCGACAAGCGGGTCGAGCGGAGATCCATTGCGGCGTGTCATGCTTGCCTCCGGGGGCCTGTGACGTATCGGCGATTCGTCTCCCGGTCTTGGGTCGGATCCTGAATCGGTATATATTCCAGTTGGTTATCAACCTATTTGCCGGTGCCTGAAGCGTGGGGAGACGCCCGCGCGCGTCAAGCAGCGTGGGCTTGGCGACGAATGGATGGTTGACCCGGCCACGAACCGGCGGGTGCGCGGCCGGAGCTATGCTCGCGGGCGCCCAAGAGGTGGCTCAGTAGATGGCGGTGCGGCGCGGCGCGCGAAATGCGGGAAGGACCCAGCGGAGGATCCCGGGGCTGACCCAGGCCCCGGTTGGCGGCTCGACCCCGCATCTGGGACTGGTGCGTGCGCCGACCTCGCCGTCGGAATCGGGGCTGATGCGCAAGCGCATCTCCGTGGCCACCTACAACGTGCACCGCTGGACGGGGATCAACGGCCGCGGCGCACCCGATCCGGCGCGCGCGGGCTTCGTCATCTCCGAGCTGCGTGCCGACGTGATCGCGCTGCAGGAGGTGTTGCGCCCGAATCGTGGCGAGGATCCGCTCGAGGCGATCGCCGATGCGCTGGGCCTGCACGTGGCGTTCGCCTGCACCCGTGTCCACAAACGCGGTGAACTCGGCAACGCGATCCTTTCGCGCTGGCCCATCAGCGGCGTCTCGGTGTTGGATCTCTCGTTCTCGCGCATGGAGCGCCGGCTCGCGGTGGCGGCACAGTTTGCCTTCGAGGGCGGCGAACTCGATGTGGTCGCCACGCACCTGGCGCTCGGCGATCGCACGCGCCACCGGCAGGTCCGTTCGTTGCTCGATCATCCGCGCTTCGGTGGTGGGCCCACCTTGCTGCTCGGCGACATGAACGCCTGGCGCCAGTGCAAGGCGACCCGTGCCCTCGACGACGAGCTGCACAACAATTTGCGTTGGCCGCCTTCGTTTCCGTCCGCGCGCCCGGTACTGGCGCTCGATCGGATCTACTCCCGCGGCGTCGAGATCGTCGCCGTCAGGTCACATCGGAGCGGCGCTGCCCGCAACGCGTCGGATCACCTGCCGGTGGTGGCAGAGGTACAATTGTAAAGGGCGTACGCGGCCGAGGTATCGCGCTAGATCGCGACACGCCGCCACGCCCCGGAGCGGAAACGCCATTGCAGGATCAACGCGGTGCAGCCGAGGGAGATCAGCCCCCCGGTCCAGGCGCCGGCGAGGCCGCCTTCGAGGCTGACACCCAGCGTGTAGGCGAGGGGGATGAACACGCCCCAGCCGAAGGTGGTTTCGAACAGAAAGGGCCAGCGTGTGTCTCCCGCGCCTCGTAGGGCTCCCTCGGTGATGATGGCGATGGCATCGAAGAGCTGAAACAGGGCTCCGATCATCAGCAAGGGGCGTCCGAGCGCGAGAACGCCCGGGTCGTCGGTGAAAATGCCCAAGAGCTGTCCAGGAATCGTCACGAAGAGCGCTGCGACGATGACGGACAGGCCTACGCCAAGCACGAGCGATGCGCGGAAGCTGCGCGCAACCGCCGCCTCATCGCCCGCGCCGACATAACGTCCCACCAGCGTCTGCGTCGCCGTCGAGATACCGACCGCCTGCATGAAGGAAATACACAGCAGCATCACGAAGGCCTGGCTCGCGGCCATCGAGGCGTCGCCCATGCGCGCGACGAGTGTCGTGAAGAAGGCAAACGTCGAGGTGCCGATGCACCATTGACCGCCGATCGGCAGGCCCACGCGCCGAAAGCGCCGAATCTGAGGCAGGCTCGGTCTCGGCGCCAGCGTGTCGAAGCGCCTCGCGAGCTTCGGCCGCAGGAAGAGCGCGAAGAGGATGGCGCCACCAGCGACGCTCGAGATGGCTGTGGCCAGGCCGGCACCCTGCACGCCGAGCTCCGGGAGCCCCAGGCGCCCGAAGATCAGTCCGTAATCGAGTACGGCGTTGAGCAGGTTCGCGAAGATCATGACGAACATCGGTGTGCGGGTGTCACCGAAGCCCCGGAAGAAGGCCGTGAACACCATCATGCAGGCCATGGCCGCCTCGCCGGGCAGGCGCGCCAGGATGTAGCTATGCGCCGTTGTGCGCAGAACCTCGGATGGCACCGCCAGCTCGAGCAGCGGGCTGACCAGCGGCAGCACGACGAGCAGCGCCAGTGCGCAGAGCGGCACCACGAAGTAGAGGGCCTGCCACGCCCAGGAACCGCATTCGCGCTCGCGTCCGGCGCCGTGGTACTGCGAGACGAACGTCTGCACGCCGCTGGCCACGCCGTAGAAGAAGGAGAAGATCGTCCATAGCCAGACCGAGCCGAAGCCCACTCCCGCCAGCTCCGTGGGGCCGAGTCGCCCGACCATGGCCGAATCCACCACCATCATGGCCGTGGCCGAGACCTGTTGCAGCACGACGGGGGCCGCCAGCACCGCGACTTCGCGCAGGCCACCCCGGCTGGCCTCGAGGCCAGTGCCGGCGAGCAAAGGGGGTTGAATCGAGAAGGACATATCGGAGCTCCAGAGACGCTTGCGCCAGAAAAACCAAAGGCCACGGTCGCGGGAAGCGTCCATGGCCTGGTTGGCGCACCGTCGGGCTCCGGCGGGTCAGATCGGGACGCGATCTCCCATGACTGGTTTGCGGCAGCGGGTAAACTTCATCGAAGTCAGGTCCTCCGACCGCTGAGTAACACGGCTTCCCATGCCGAGCAAGTGAGGGACAGCATGCGAGCACGTCCGGTCGTCACGCTGGTCCTGGCTTCGAGCATCATCGCTGGGTGCGCTTCGTTCGAAGCTGCGTGCCTCTACCGCAGCGGGAATCGTGCCCTCGATGCCGGCGACAGTGTGAGCGCGGTGGCTGATCTCGAGCGCGCGGCACAGCTGGTGCCGCACGCTTCGGAGATCCAGAACCATCTGGGGCTGGCGTATGCGGCCGCCGGACGCGGCGATGCAGCCGTGGCGGCGTTTCGCCGCGCCGTGGAGATCGATTGCGATAACGCAGCAGCGCAGCACAATCTCGAGGTGGCGCAGCAGCGCGCCGCGGAGGGACCGTGATGGGTGACGACGATCGCGCGGACTACCTGGACCGGGACAAGAAGAGCTTCTCCGAACTCGACCGCATACGCCGCGAGCGCCGCGATGGCGACGACCGGCCGCGCGGCGCCACCGCCGAACAGCGCTCGAGCCAGGCGAGCAAGCAGTACTTGAAGCAGATCGACGGTCTGTTCTCGTCGCGCAGCGGCGCCGACCATGAGGCGCTCGCGACGGCACTCCTGGACGCTCGCGGCACGCCCGGGCTCGCCGACGCTTGCCGGGCCTATCGCGATGAAGCCGGGCTGCCGACGCAGCAGCGCCAGATTTCCTGCTTTCTCGACGCAGATGCGCCGGACGTGCTGCTCGCCGGGCTGCTGGCGGCGCGGGCAGCCCACGAGGCGCAGACCCTGGAAAAGACTGCGGGGCTGCGCACCCAGCTGCGCATGCTGGCCGACCACGCCGACGACGCCGTCGCCGAGGAAGCCGAGGCGTTGCTCGAGGAGCTCTAGAGGCCATCTCATAAACCCCTCGGTCGCCAGACAGCTGGCTTCGACCCGATCTCCGCGTTGCGAAATCTCGCCGCAGCTGCGGCTATGGCTGCGATTTCGCGCCTAGATCTCGGGCCGAATTCAGGCCTCTGGCTCGGTCGGAATTTACGAGATGGCCTCTGGTTGGGCGTCCGACGACGGCCGGTTTGCCCGTCTCACGCCCCTCGATTACCGTGGCAGCATGTCCCACGAGGTCGAACACCGCACCCTCGCGCTCTTTCTCGAGGAGCACAGTCTCAAGCACACGAAGCAGCGCGACGCGATCCTCGATGTCTTCCTCGACGCCACGGGGCACGTGACCAGCGAGGAGATCTATCAGCAGGTGCGCGATGTCCACCCGAGCGTCGGTTACACGACCGTATATCGCACCATGAAGCTCTTGTGTGACGCCGGGCTGGCCAACGAACGGCACTTCGAGGATGGCATCACCCGCTACGAGATCGAGCACAAGCACCACGACCACCTGGTCTGCACGAAGTGCGGCAAGATCGTGGAGTTCGAATGCGCCATGATCGAGACCACCCAGGACGAGATCGCCGAGCGCTACGGCTTCCGGGTGCTGCGCCACCGCCACGAGCTCTACGGGCACTGCGAAGCCTGCCGCGACGACCGCTGAGGCTGCTCCGGCTGCGAACGAGCTGAAATGAGAATATGTTCTCATTTTTAGTACGCCCGCAGAAGCGTTGACACCGGGACGCTCGCTGGGTAGGCTGCGCGTTCTAAACGAAATTGAATGTGACTTTCAATTTCAGGGACGCTTCCGCAATGCCGACCCCGCCCCCCGAAGCCGCCAGCGCCGGTCCTGAGCCCGACGAGTGCCGCTGCCTGTGCGGCAGCCTGCTCGCACGGGTCGTCGACGGCGAGGTGGAGCTCAAGTGCCGCCGCTGCAAGCGCACGTTGCGTGTGGCGATTGCGGGAGCAGCGAGCTGCCAGCCCGCGGTGGCCGAACTCCCGGTGCGCCGGGCCGTATGATGCACCCCCTTCTCTTCATCCCGAGGCCAGCGGTCCAGAACCCCGAGCCCAGCAACGCCGCGCACGACGCGCGGTCGAGAGGCTGGACTCGATGGCGACACTCGCTCGATGGATAGTTGCGCTGGCACTGATGGGTTCGATGGCTGGCGTGTCTGCCGCGGCGGAGAATGCCGAGGACACCGAGGACCGGGACCGGTCCTACGAGGACCGGATCGAAGAGCTCGAGCGAACGGTCGGAGTGCTGGCGACGGAGCTGGAGCGGACGCGCCGGGAAACCGTCGTCCCGGAATCGCCGGACCTGAAGAGCAAGTACGGGATGGGGCCGTCAGCCTCGAGGGTTTTCGACCTTTCACGCGGCCTCTCGATCGGCGGCTACGGCGAGATCAATTACACGGCGTTCGTCGGGGACAAGGGCTCGGCCCTCAACACGACCGATGCCCTGCGCGGCGTCATCTACGTCGGCTACAAGTTCACGGAGTCGCTCATCTTCAACAGCGAGATCGAGATCGAGCACGCCGACGAGATCTTTCTCGAGTTCGCCGAGCTGAACTTCATGTGGAACGAGTGGGTCAACGCCAAGGCGGGTCTGCTGCTGCTGCCCATGGGGTTCTTGAACGAGATTCACGAGCCGCCGTTCTTCTTCGGAGTGCACCGGCCCGACGTCGAGCGGGTGATCATCCCGTCGACCTGGCGCGAGAACGGCGCCGGCTTGTTCGGCAGCTACGACGATCTGGTGCACTACAAGTTCTACGTGGTGAACGGGCTCGACGCGTCGGGCTTCAGCTCGGGGGGCATCCGGGGCGGTCGGCAGAAGGGCAGCAAGCCCCTGGCCGAGCAGTTCGCGGTGGTCGGCCGCATCGATCTCACGCCGACGCCGGGCATGCTCTTCGGTGCGTCGTTCTATTACGGTGGCTCGGGTCAGAATCAGGTGCTGCCCGTGGTGGGCATGCCCGAGACAGCTGTGGCATTCCCGGACGCGGATACGACGGTCTTCGACCTGCACGCGCAGTACGAGGCGCGCGGCCTGCACCTGCGCGGGCTCTTCACCATGGCATTCATCGACGATGCGGGGGCGCTGACGGCGGCTCGGAGCGCGACGGACTCGAGCTTCTCGGGCGCGATCGCCGAGCAGATGATAGGCGGTTATGCCGAGATCGCGTACGACATCTGGCCATGGCTCGCCTCATCCGAGCGCAGCTTCGAACCCTTCTACCGTTTCGAGTACTACGACACGCAGCACGAAATGCCGGCGAGCTTCGCGGCGGATCTCTCCAAACAGATTCAATCGCACACGCTGGGCCTCAACTTCAAGCCCATCACCAACGTGGTGTTGAAGATGGACTATCGGCACCGCGATTCGACAGCGGGCACGATCGCAGATGAGCTCAATATGGGCGTTGGTTACGTCTTCTAGCGGGCTCATCAGGGGCCTCCTGGCTGCGGCCTGCCTTTGCGGCGCCCCCACCGCCGCCGAGGCGAAGGTCTTCTTCAGCCGCACGGAGGCCCTGGAGCTCGCTTTCCCGA
>PVMS01065341.1_pt1 | contig 11285 bp, 8 predicted proteins | sample 1853461 | NCBI WGS metagenome assembly PVMS01 (sample SAMN08582032, study PRJNA380276) | Marine sediment metagenome, whole genome shotgun sequencing project. | isolation source: ocean sediment barecode stripped | collected 2017
ACGGTTGGAGCAGGATCGAGCGCGATGTGCCGGCACAGGAAGCGACAGCCCGGCAGGCACATATCGTTACACTCCGATATGAGCTAATTGACAGTTAATCATTTGATTCAAATGTGGTTTTCATTTCTAATAGCCGGCACTCATGAAATTTTCGGGCTAGCGACCGTATTTGCAAATATTATGTTCAACGGCGCGGAGCAGCGCTGACCGAATGGGGCATACTGAAGTGACTGATCGACCTGGCAAACAAACAGGTCAAAGACGATAACTAAAGGGCGAAATGGCGATTATTCTGGACAGGGATCAGGGGCTCCTGACGGAACCTGACGAGCAGATCGGGCTCGAGTGTCCGTATTGCGGCGTATATGCGCACATGAGCCCGCAATCCGTCCCCAATGTCGCACAACTGATCGATGACACACCGACGCATGTCGGCCTTGTATTTCAATGTGATGCTTGCCGGTCGCCGGTGTTTCTCCGCTTTGCGATCAAGATTGGCAGCGCCAGTCAAATTGAGCTGAACCGTAATTTCGTCGAGTTGGATCGGCCGAAAGAACGATTTTCTTTCTCGTATTTGCCGAAAACAACAGAGGTCTTGTTTCGCGAGGCCCTCGCCTGCTACTCGGGCAACAATTTCAATGCGTTCGCCTCAATGTGCCGCCGCGCATCGAGGAGCGCTTTTGATGCACTGGGTGACGGCGGCAAACTGCAGGCATTCGAAGAAGTCATGATCGCGCAGGGTATTTCGGGTATCGACGACGACAGCTTTGCACCAATCAAGGCCATCCTGTTCGAAACCAGCGACGACGAAGGCATACCGTTGCTGAGTCGGGGACAAGCGGGAATTTTGCTCGAGGTCCTCAAGGATATGTTCTACCAATGCTTTGTACGTCGCGGCAAGCTCAATCGTGCGCTCAAAGTACGTCGATTCTTCGTACAGGAAAGCAGCAACGACCTGCAGTCAACCGCCTGACCACGAATCCTCCACCGTTACGAAGAACCCACTTGTAGGAGCGGGCCATGCCCGCGAGCGATAGCTGCGGTCGCTAGACCGCAAAGGCAACGGAAGAGATCGCGGGCATGGCCCGCTCCTACAGGTGGCTTCTTTGATCTCTGATGGCTATCGCGGGCATGGCCCGCTCCCACAGGTGGCAATCGCGAGGTTTCTTAGCCCACCGCGACCCGGACGTTGCGGAATATTCGCATCCACGGACCATCATCGCCCCAGTTGTTCGGGTGCCAGGAATTTTGCATCGTTCTCGCGACGCGCTCCGGATGCGGCATCATGATGGTAACGCGACCGTTGTCATTGGAGAGACCACAAATCCCGTCCGGTGATCCGTTCGGGTTAGCTGGGTATTGGTCCGCGACATTGCCGTAATTGTCGACATACCGCATTGCGATCGTATATGACGACGCGTAGCGATCCGACTCGTCCACAAAGCTGACGCGCCCCTCGCCGTGTGACGACGCGATCGGCATCCTCGACCCCGCCATCCCTTGCAGGAATATTGATGGGCTCTCGACGACTTCGACCAAACTAAGTCGTGCCTCAAATTGCTCGGATTTGTTGCGCAGAAAACGCGGCCAGTTCGATGCACCCGGAATCAGTTCACTCAGGTTTGACAACATCTGGCAACCGTTACAAACCCCGAGTGCGAACGTATCGTTGCGCGCAAAGAACGCTGCGAAGTCATCGCGAGTACGAGAGTGATACAGAATGGACTTCGCCCACCCTCCTCCGGCTCCCAACACGTCACCAAAAGAAAAACCGCCGCAGGCAACCATGCCCTGATAGTTGGCAAGGCTGTCGCGACCACTGAGCAGATCGCTCATGTGAACATCGACAGCGGTAAATCCGGCGCGCATAAATGCGGCCGCCATTTCGTACTGGCTGTTAACACCTTGCTCACGCAGCACCGCAATTCGCGGCCGAGGCTCCGCGCGGTAAGGTCGCGCAATGTCCTCATTTACGTCAAATGAAAGTTCCGCGTGCAAACCGGGATCGGCAACATCGAGAATACGGTCGAACTCCTCCTTGGCGGTCGTCGGATTGTCCCGCAACGCCTGTATCCGGTAACTGGTTTCCGACCACTCTCGCTGCAACTGCGTGCGATCCATTTGCAGCGCAATGGAGTCATCATTGCGTATAGTCAGCAATGGTTCGGCTTCCACGCGCCCGATTGCCGTCGCTTTGGCACCTGTTCGATCGAGTACCATCTGCACTTGAGTCAATTTATTCTTTGACACCTGGATGACGGCACCAAGCTCCTCATTGAAAAGCTGTGTGAGCAGGTCTTCATCCGTGCCACTCAACTGCAACGACACACCAAGTCGGCTCGCGAACATCATTTCTGCAACGGTTGCGAGTAGCCCACCATCGCTTCGATCATGATAGGCAAGCAACATGTCACGAGCATTGAGCTCTTGAATCGCGGCGAAGAAACTCTTCAGCAATTCAGAGCTGCCAAGGTCAGGCGGTGTACCGCCCCAGCGCTTGAATGTCTGCGCAAGACACGAGCCACCCAGTCGATTCGCACCTTCTCCAAGATCCAGCAACAACAGATAGCTCGGCTGTTCCTGCGACTTGAGCTGTGGTGTCAGATGACGTCGCACATCCGTTACTGGTGCGAATGCGGTGACGACCAGGGAGACTGGCGCAACCACCTGGTACTCGGTTGCATCTTCCTGCCAGCGTGTACGCAATGACAAGGAGTCTTTGCCGACGGGAATCGCCACACCGAGGTCACGACATAGCTCATGACCGACCGCCTTGACGGTTGCAAACAGGTTGGCGTCTTCGCCCTCGTGTCCTGCCGCAGCCATCCAGTTAGCCGAAAGTCGAATCTTGCCGATACCGTCAATTGGAGCCGCAGCGATATTGGTAATCGCCTCAGCGACGGCCATGCGACCTGATGCCGGCGCGTTCAGAACGGCCAGTGGCGATCGTTCCCCCATGGCCATGGCCTCACCCGTTACGCCCTCGAAGCTGCTGGCAGTTATCGCAACATCGCTCACCGGCACTTGCCACGGTCCGACCAACTGGTCTCGGACGCTCAATCCCCCAACAGTGCGATCGCCGATGTGGACAAGAAATGACTTGTCGGCGACTGCCGGGTATCGCAATACGCGCAACACCGCTTCGTCGAGTTTGATGTTCGACAAATCCAGGTCGGTGGATGGTCGCGTGATGCTGGCAACGTCACGGACCATTTTCGGTGGGTTGCCGAGTAATACCTCCATCGCCATGTCGACCGGGCGATTGTCGAATTCACTGTCGTCGACGACCAGATTGCCGTCGTCGGTCAATGTTCCGATCACCGATATCGGGCATCGTTCCCGTTCGCACAATGCTACAAACGCCTCGATTTGATCCTCAGCGACGATCAGGACGTATCGTTCTTGTGCCTCGTTACACCAGATGCCCATCGGGGACATGCCCGTTTCGGCATTGGCGACTTCCCGGAGTTCGATGCGCGCACCGTGCTTGCTGTGATCAACTGCCTCGGGCACCGCATTCGACAGTCCGCCTGCACCAACGTCGTGGATCAGCAAAATCGGATTGTCAGTACCCATCGCCCAGCAGCGATCGATAACTTCCTGAGCCCTGCGCTCCATCTCAGGATTGCCTCGTTGTACTGACGCGAAGTCCAGATCCTCACTACTCGAGCCACTGGACAAACTGGACGCCGCGCCACCGCCCAAACCGATGAGCATCGCCGGGCCACCGATAACGACAATTTTGGCGCCGACCGGTACGTCTTTTTTCACAGCGTGCTCGGCGCGTACATTGCCAACACCGCCCGCGATCATGATCGGCTTGTGGTAGCCGCGAATTTCATTCTCCGGTAGCCCGGGTAGCGCGCATTCATAAGTTCTGAAATATCCGAGCAGATTCGGCCGACCAAATTCATTATTGAAAGCCGCGCCGCCGATGGGCCCGTCGATCATGATATCCAACGGTGTTGCCATACGATCAGGATGTGGAAAATCCACCTCCCACGGCTGAGCAAACCCGGGTATGCGCAAATGCGATACGGAAAAACCAGTCAGCCCAGCTTTGGGTTTCGCACCCAGCCCTGTGGCTCCTTCGTCCCGAATTTCGCCACCCGAACCGGTTGCCGCGCCGGAAAACGGTGAGATTGCAGTTGGGTGATTATGTGTTTCCACTTTCATTACGATGTGGATGGGCTCGTCGCTGTAGCCGAATTCGCGATTTTCGGAATCGGGCATCAGTCGCAGTCCTTGCGCACCCTCGATGACGGCGGCGTTATCAGAGTAAGCCGAAATGACGCCATCCGGACTGGCATCGGTCGTCGAGCGAATCATCGGCAGCAGGCGCTCGTCTTTGGCGTCACCATCGATGACCCAACTCGCGTTGAATATTTTGTGCCGACAGTGCTCTGAATTCGCCTGCGCGAACATCATAAGCTCTGCGTCGGTCGGGTCGCGCTGCAGATCGACGTAGCAAGACTCAAGATAATCGATCTCTTCGCCAGACAGCGCCAGACCGAGGTCCGTATTTGCGGCGGCCAGCGCATCTCGTCCATCAGCCATCAACGGCACTGTCTGCAGTGGAGACGGAGCGTGGTGGTCAAACAGGGCTATCGCGTCGTCGCTGTTGTCCAGCGCCACTTCAGTCATGCGATCGAACAACTCAGCCCGAACGTCCAGCAGCTCTTCGTCGCTGACCCGACCGGTCAGTTGCAAGGCGTAACAAATGCCACGTTCAATTCTCTGCACACTCTCGAGATCGCAAGCCGACGCTATATCGGTCGCTTTACTGGACCACGGTGAAATTGTGCCTGGCCTGGGGATAACGGTGATTTTCTTACTACCGGAGGCCAGTTTCCCGGGCCTGTCCCCCGACAACAGCAGGGCCTTCAGTCGTTGTTTTTTTGATTTCGTCAGAGAACCTGACAACTCAACGAAATAGCTAAAGCGTGCCTGTACCGCTTTGACCCGTTTGTTCTTGCGTTGCAGTACCTGTGTCAGTTTGGCGAGCCTAAAATCTGACAATGCAGGCTGGCCGGGCATTTCCAGCATGTCGACGCGGTTCTGACTCTCCATATCAGTAGCAGATTTCGACAAGCGAGTAAGACCTTCGGACGTTGGGCGGTTAGAAAGCGGGCATCATACTAGAGAGAGATAGCGACGGGTACCGGTGTTTGTGAAACCACACCGTAGGAGCGGCATCCTGCCGCGATATGGCAGCGAAATTTGGCAGCGCGATATGTGGCGGCCGGGATTCGCGGCAGGATGCCGCTCCTACGGTTGGTGTCGCCAGATGTACCGGGGTTATTTCTTGGAGTCGCCGGGTGTGTAGATGGGCATTGGAAACTGTGCCACGTTGCCGCCTTCGAGTTTGCTGATCTTGCTCGAGCCTTTCTTGTCGACTTCATCGATTCGTATAATCGAGTGCATCGGCAGATAGGTTCGTTTGACGCCCTCAAACTCCGATTTGATCTTCTCTTCGGACGGATCAACCACGACCGTCGTTCGTTCGCCGAAGACAATTCCTTCGACTTCGACGAAACCAAACATCTCGCCTTGACCAACGCTACGAGCATAGATCTCGTAGACCTGACCCTGGCTCATGAAGACGATTTTGTAGAGGTTTTTCTTGCTCATATTGATGTCGCGATATTGTGCTATCTGGTGTGACCCGGGAGGTGGCGTAGTGTACAGAAATCGTGGCGAAATGGCCCTCGATTGCTCAACAACTGCAGAATTCTCATATTTGGTCTGAAAATCACATAATCGTCATATGCTTGCTGCGGCCGCTGTCCGATTATGTGAACTACTAGGCAGCGTAGGCCCTTGTTCCTTTGCGATATTTACACTCCTAAGCAATCATTTATCGAAGGCTCAGGGCCGCGATTAGCCTGACACGGACTTTACAATGCCACTTCAGTTGAAAATAGTTAGTGAACACAGCGAAATCGTTGGCGATGACGCCGTCCGTTTGTTCCCTGAGGGCGGCACAATTGGCCGCTCGTTGCAGAACGACTGGATCCTGCCTGATCCCGACCGCTTTATTTCCGGCAAACATGCCACCGTCGATTTCAAAGGCGGCATGTACTATCTCGCAGATATCAGCACCAACGGTGTTTACTTGAACGACGATTGCGAACCGATCGGCAAGGGAAACCCACGCCGTCTGTTTAGCGGCGACAAGGTACGCATGGGCGACTTTGAAATGGAGGTAAGCATTGACGAGGGCGAAGACCTCGAGATGCCCGAAGAACCAGCACCCTCAGTAGTACCGGACAACATTGAACAATTGGTTCCGGAGGATTTAGTCAAAACCGGAGTGCAGTTGCTCGATGAAGAAGAGCTGACCGGCGATGACGAATTTCGATCCGCGTTATTCGACGGCACATTCAACAGTTCGCTGGGAGACCCTACAGCAATATTGGACGAGCCATCCAACTCTGTCGAGCCCATTGCTAATGCCGCTGCAGCGATCAACGCTGATCCGTCCGGTTACTCGGCCGATGACCTGTTCGATTCTTTCCTTGACGGGCTTGGAATCAGCCGCTCGGAGTTGCACCCGTCGGTTGATCCGGTCGAAGCAATGCAAAACGCCGGCCAGGTAATTCGCGAATTTGTGGCGGGGACGGCGAAACTCCTCGTCAGCCGGGCAAACCTGAAGAATGCGTTTCATCTCGACCAGACGACGGTTCTGCCACGGCACAACAATCCCCTCAAGCTTTCCGAGAACACGAATGATTCGATCAAACAATTGTTGATCGGGCGTGAAGGTGAGTATCTCGGTCCTCAGGATGCGGTACGCGAAGTCTGTAGTGACCTGCTACGTCATCAGGACGCATTTCTCGATGCAATGAATACTGCATTCATCGAATTCGCCGATCGTTTCGATCCTGATGAGCTCAGCGAGAATTTTGATCGTACGATCAGTCGCAGTCGCATATTCGGATTCCTGAACAAAGCCAAGTACTGGGATCTGTATGGCGACCTGTACCCGATCATGACCGAAAAGGGCGGTGGCCGGTTTCCGCAGATGTACGCCGAGGAATTTGTTAAGGCTTACGAACGCCAGATCGTTGAATACAAACGCTTGGGCAGCAGCGAGCACGAACTCGCCAAGACTGTCGTTCTCGACCAGTCAGACCTCGTAAAATCGAGGAAAATCGCTGCTGAGGAAGATGCAAAGAACGATGCGTAGGACGCTGCAGAGGACAATATCCAGGACTCGCAAGACGAGGACTAAGCGCGGTTCTGTCGATTCTCGATAAGATCATCGACAACACCGGGATCAGCCAGTGTAGATGTGTCCCCAAGCTCGGCAAAATCGTCTGCGGCAATTTTGCGCAATATACGGCGCATAATTTTCCCCGAACGAGTCTTCGGCAGACCCGACGCCCACTGCACCATATCCGGTGTCGCGATCGGTCCGATTTCTTTTCTGACCCATTGCTTGAGTTCGGCCTTCAATTGGTCGATTTCACAAACGCCGTCCATCAGCGTGACATAGGCGTAAATACCCTGCCCTTTGATGTCGTGCGGATAACCAACCACCGCCGCTTCCGCAACATCTTTATGAGAAACCAGTGCGCTCTCTACTTCAGCAGTCCCCATACGATGACCCGATACATTGATTACGTCATCGACCCGACCTGTAATCCAGTAATAGCCGTCTTCGTCCCTGCGCGCCCCGTCGCCGGTAAAATAGCTGCCCTCGAACGTAGCAAAATAGGTATCGACGAAACGCTGGTGATCGCCATACACAGTACGCATTTGGCCCGGCCAACTATCGGTAATGATCAGATTACCCGAGACTGCACCGTCGAGAACATTGCCTTCGCCATCGACGATGGCTGGTTGAATACCAAACAACGGCTTACTCGCAGAGCCCGGTTTCAATGCGGTTGCACCGGGCAACGGGCTGATTAGAATGCCGCCGGTCTCCGTCTGCCACCAGGTGTCAACTATGGGACAGCGGTCGTCGCCCACGACGTGGTAATACCATTCCCAGGCTTCGGGGTTGATCGGTTCGCCAACGCTGCCGAGCAAGCGCAGACTTTTTCGAGACGTTCGCTTTACGGGCTCGTCACCTTCGCGCATTAAGGCACGAATTGCGGTCGGCGCGGTGTAAACAATATTCACATCGTGTTTGTCGCACACTTCCCAAAATCGGGAAGCCGTCGGATAGTTCGGCACGCCTTCAAACATCAAGGTGATGGCACCGTTTGCCAGCGGACCGTAAACGATGTAGCTGTGACCAGTAACCCACCCTACATCGGCCGTGCACCAGTAAATGTCGCCCGGGTGGTAATCGAATACATACTCATGCGTGACGGCCGCGTATACCAGATACCCGCCGGTTGTATGCAACACGCCTTTTGGTTGCCCCGTTGATCCGGACGTGTACAGGATAAACAGTGGATCTTCGGCGCCCATTTCCTCGCATGGACAATCTGCGTCGACTTCAGCCTCCAGTTCGTGCAACCAGGCGTCACGATCCGCCGTCCATTCGATTTCGGCACCGGTGTTGCGAACGACCAGTACTTTTTCCAGCGTAGTCACATCCGGGTGAGCCGCAGCAGCATCGACGTTAGCCTTGAGCGGAATTGCCTTGCCACCACGAAGTCCCTGGTCCGCCGTGATAACGATATTCGATTCGCAATCATGAATACGACCCGCAAGCGCTGCAGACGAAAACCCACCAAACACCACCGAGTGCACGGCGCCGATTCTTGCACAAGCAAGCATAGCTACTGCCGCTTCGGGAATCATCGGCATGTAGAGAGTAATGCGGTCGCCGCGCTTGGCGCCGAGCGCTTTCAGACAGTTTGCGAATTTACAAACGCGTGCATGCAATTCACGATACGTAATCTTGAGGTCGCGCGTTGGGTCATCACCTTCCCAAATAATCGCAACATCGTCCGCTTTCGTTTCCAGATGTCGATCAACACAGTTGTAACAAACATTGAGTGTCCCGTCGTAATACCACTTGATGTGCAAGTCATCCTTCGCAAAAGAAACGTCTTTAACTTTGGTAAACGGTGTAATCCAGTCGATGCGCTCAGCCATTTCCGCCCAAAACGATTCGTTATCCTCAACCGATCGGGCGTACATTTTTTCGTATCCGGCTGCATCAATTAATGCACGTGCTTTGGTATTTGAATCGACAGGGTAAATTTCACTCATTTCTTGAGCCTTTGTTTATTTGTTATTGCCTTGTTTCGCGAGCTGCAGAATTCTTTGTGCCTGAATCAGGTGTGGCCGGTCAACCATCTGACCGTCGAGGCTTAGAGTCCCGGCGTCCGGGTTTTGATCGAACAGCAGCACAATTCTCGCGGCACGACTGAGTTCCTGATCAGACGGCATGAACGAGGCGTTAATTACATCGACCTGCGCCGGATGAATAGCCAGCATGCCGGTAAAACCATCCCGTCGAGCGCGTGCCGCGTAGTTTGCCAGGCCGTCGCCATCGCGGAAATCGGTATAGACCGTATCGATGGCCGCCACGTTCGCCGCGGCCGCTGCGAACAAGCACAGTGAACGGGCAAGTTCATAGGGAGGCAGCCAGTTGCCGGCCTGATCACGGCTCTCAGTGGCACCAACAGCAGCACTGAGATCCTCAGCACCCCAGGACAGCGCTGCCAGCCTCGGCGTTGAATCGGTGTACTGATTGAGTGCAAAAAGTGCCCCGGGCCTCTCAGTACAAATCGGCATGATCCGGGTTGCTCCGGAGTCGATCCCGTGCTCTTCCTCAAGTCCATCGAGAACTTGCGCGAGGTGCAGCGCATCCTGCGCACCATTGGGTTTCGGTAGCACGATACCGACCGGCGCCGACGGTATGACGGCCTGCAGGTCCAGAATGGCATCTTCTGTGTCCATCGCATTGATTCGAACCCAGACGTGTGCTTTACCAGCGACGAAATCGCGTGCGAGTTCTCGAGCTGCCGGTCTCGCGTCGGGCGTAACCGAATCTTCCAGATCGACAATCAACGCATCTGCGCCGGCATCGACAGCTTTTCGCAGTTTGCGTTCGCTATCGGCAGGAACGAACAGATAGCTGCGGCTCATGCGGGCTTTCGCAACATCAACGCCGAGCGTTTGCATTCACCGACAAGCACGTCGTCCTGGTTGTAAGCGCGGTGCGCGAATATCACGATGCCGTTATTCGGACGGGAACGACTCTCCCTCAATTCCAGTACTTCTGTTTCTACGCGAATCGTATCGCCAGGAAACAGTGGCTTGGGAAAACGCACTTCATCCCACCCCAGATTGGCAACAGTCGTGCCATGCGTTGTGTCATTGACAGAGATACCGACCATCAAACCGAGCGTCAGACAACTATTAACAAGCGGTCGCCCGAACTCCGTTTTCTTCATGTACTCGGCATCGAGGTGCAGCGCCGCAGGATTGTGCGTCAACGTAGTGAACAGCACATTATCGGTTTCGGTGATCGTTCGACGTATTGAATGGTCGAAGACCTGCCCAATGGAAAACTCTTCGTAGTAAAGACCCGGCATGGTTTATCTGAACCCCCGAATTGAAATCGTAATATGAAGTGGCAATAATAATGCTAGTGAGGCTGAATTAGAAACCCGCTGACATAAATCCCAGTCAACTGACTTCGCGCGCTCTCTCGATGGCTTCCGTAATCAGGCGTTTGGCGCCTTCAGCATCGAGCAATTCCCCAATGCGTACCCACTTGCCCGGTTCGAGATCCTTGTAGTGCTCAAAAAAGTGTTCAATTTGCTGCATCGTGATTTCTGGCAAGTCCGAGAAATTGACCACAGCGTCGTAACGCTTGGTCAGGTGGTGTGATGGTACGGCGATGATTTTTTCGTCCTGCCCCGCGTTGTCCTCCATGATCAATACGCCAATTGGCCGCACATTGATCAGACAGCCCGGCAGTAGCGGCCGTGTATTACAGACGAGCACGTCGATCGGATCGCCATCCTCCGAAAGTGTGTGCGGGACGAAGCCGTAGTTGCCAGGGTATGACATAGGCGTGTGCAGAAATCGATCGACGACCAGTGTCCCCGCATCATTGTCAAGTTCATACTTGATCGGTTGGCCGCCGAGCGGGACCTCGATCAGTACATTGACATCATCAGGTGGATGGTTTCCGATCGATATCGCATCAATACGCATTACTTTAGGGATTTTCCTCGTTCTTTAGTTATTGCAAAAGCCGGATACAACCTTGAAATCACTGACATTCTCTGAAGATGGTCATGACCACCCTCGTATTTCATTGCCACGGCGACGCTTTTTCTATACCATTCTGGCGACTTTATTCTTTG
>PVMS01026671.1_pt1 | contig 11283 bp, 15 predicted proteins | sample 1853461 | NCBI WGS metagenome assembly PVMS01 (sample SAMN08582032, study PRJNA380276) | Marine sediment metagenome, whole genome shotgun sequencing project. | isolation source: ocean sediment barecode stripped | collected 2017
ATTCCATGATCGAGGACGTTGAAAGAATGAAGAAGGACAATTTTTATCGAACATTTTACAGGGCGTTCGTGGAGAAAAAATATGAAAGGAACTTTCCTGAGGTGGTTGATTTTAACGGTTGCCATCATTGTAACGTCATATTTGCTTGACGGGATACGTATCAGTGGTTTTCCATCTGCCCTCTTTGCTGCGGCTATTCTAGGCATACTGAATGCTTTTTTCCGGCCGATTCTATTAATATTGACCCTTCCCATAAATATATTGACCCTGGGCATTTTTACCTTTGTGATAAACGCAATTATGCTTATGATGGTATCGGGCGTGATATCCGGATTCGAGGTTGCCGGATTCTGGTCGGCGGTGTTTGGGTCGCTGTTGATCAGTCTGGTGAGTTGGATTCTCACTTCTTTTGTCAATGAGCGGGGAACGGTACAGTATATCGATTTGAAAAATATCGGCGACAACCGGTGGGAATGATATACAAAAATCCGTTTTCAGCTCCGCCTGCCTGTCTTGGCCTGTCATCACGATTTAAACGGTGTGCGGCTTTATGGGCAGCTGATCGATAAACGCATTCAAGATACGATAGAGGGTATAAACGCTTTCAATGTTGACGTGTTCGGTCTCGGAATGCTGGCTTTGATCACCATCGGCACCCCAGATGATCCCTTTGATTCCGTATTCCGAAAGAAATCGGGCGTCGTTGGATCCGTCTTCAAATCCCACCGCGGTGTTTTTTGAAGTCCCCAACAGCAGATCCAGATAAGATGAGGGATCTTCATCGAAAATCGGTGAGATGTTTTCCACCACCACCGTGCTGTGCAATTCTTTTTGCATCTTGGCGATGAAGGCTTCCATGTTGTCATTTCCCGTGTAACGGATGTCGAGGACCGCCTCGGCGTATTTTGGAACCCGGTGAAATCGTTTTCCGGCCTCGATACGGCTGATATTTACAGCCCTGTGCCAGTGTTCCGGGGCCGATCTCACAAAATATGTCCGAATTTTAATGTAATCGTCCATCAGTTTTTCCAGGGCGTTTTCACCCCACCAGGGTCTTGGGTCGTTGGCGGCCTTTCCCTTTGAGATGAGCTTCAGCCGGAGGAGCCCTTTTTCTTTAACCACGATTTTTTCGACGCTGCCGCCGTCCAGAACGATGCAAAAGTCTGTTTTAATCTTCTGAAGCGCCTTTTTTGCACCGTTGAACCCGCCAATTTCCTCATCACTGGTAATCAAAATTCCGAATGGCAAATCATCCGGGCGTTTCCCCTGGTTTCGGAGTCGCTTCAGGTGTTTTTTCAACAGCACCAGCGACAGGGCAACCGCATATTTATCATCGAGGCTTCCCCGGCCGTAAAGCATTTGATCTTTTTCTACAGGAACGAAGCGTTCATCCGGAGAATCGACGACATCGATGTGAGACATGAGCAATACCGGGACAAAACCGCTTGAAGGCGCAACTATAATCGACGGAACTTTCGGATGGTCGAGGAGCCTGTATTCAATCTCATTTGTTTTTAAAAAATCTTCAATAAACGTCACGCATCGCCTGATTTCCATAGGGTTTGAGTGCATCGACTTGAATCGAATCAGATCTTTTGTCAGGGGGATAATCCGGTCCATTTTTGTTTTTTAAAATTTTCTTTTATGAGATTTATGCTTTTTCACCGGTCCTACCCTTAAGCGCATCTGCTGTTTTTGAGAAAACTTCCGGTATAAAGGCGCAGATGGATATAATATAGCATGTTTATTCCATGGATTACAATCCGAAGCACAACGTTCCCAGGATTGACAGTATTAAGATCATCACCATAAAAATACAATCCAATATGCCGTCAATGATTTTATCCGACATCGTATCTTCCGTGATCCCTCTAGTTGTCATAAAAAAAATCTTGAGCCTCCTCAACGGAATCGAAAAATATCCAATCTTGTTTAATGGTCACCCGGCCCTGTTTTCTGGTTATTTCAATGGCGGTGTTTCCATGATATTCATAGCTTTCATGGTAATCTGGGTAAACTTCGTGTCTGGTCATTTTCGTCCTCCTAAAATTTATGAAATTCAATATGAAAAAATCGATGAAGGGGACATCTTGTGAGGTAATACTCGGTTCTGCCACCGTTGGATCTTGCAACTGTCTGGAAGTTCATGTTTAAAAACAAGGGTTGGCCCCAGAGGACACCGCCAAATCCATAAAATCGATGTTGCATATTTTAACCCTCTTTGTTTATTTAAATTTTATTAGTTTATATAAATAAACACAATCAGCAAAAAAATTACCTGAATTCCCGGCAAATCCAGATTATCTTGCCAATGATACGGACGCTATCTATTTCATTGCCTTGAAGATAAATGGGAGAATAGTCCTTGTTGTCACTGTGTAAAACAAGTTTATTGGGATGTTTTTCCAGCCGTTTAACCATAATCGTGTCATCAATACCAACAGCGTATACAGCACCCGCAAGGATATCTTTTTGAGACTCGTCAATAAGTACGGTATCACCGTCTTTTATTTCCGGTTCCATACTGTTACCGAAAATATCCATTAGAACTATCTTGTTTATGTTCCCCTTTCGGGTCAGCCACTCCTTCCGAAAAGCATAATAACCTTCTATTTCGGATCCGACTTCAAAAGAACCTCCTCCGGCACTTAGTCTGGCTTTGACCCTCGGTATATTTTTAAATATGGAATCGCCGGAGGCCGATGGTTTCAGGAAGGTCGGACCGGAACCTGTTTCGACCCAGTCCGGATTTAAGCCAAAGGTTCGATACAGTTTCAATATCCATTTGTCCGGGATAGAATTTTTTTTCCTGGCTTGGGTAATTGCCGATCTGTTGATATCAAGGGCGGACGCCAGTTCGGTTTGTGACGCGATTCCCGTGGCTTCACAAATCCGTTGTAAAAAGGAATCAAATTTATTGTTGGGCATATAATTCTCCGGTTTCTTATGGGTTGGGAAGGAGTGTTTATATTATTAAACATGATTATTTATAAAATGCAACACTTTTTTTAAAAAAAAATCACACGTTGTTACCCCGGGGAACAGCACGCCAGAGGCGGACACGTCGATAACGCCGGAAAATTCCGCTATTCACGGGTCTTCTATCACCGGGGAGCATTCTCGACGCTTTCTCAATTAAGGGGAGATATTCGGTATGTGCTTATTTCAAAACCGACCGTTCGCGGGCTCAAAATTACTTGCCGGGAGATTTTGAAATGGCCTACAGAGGATACGGACGGACAGGGATGGGTTGCATTTAGCAACAGCAGGTTACTTTGGGTGTTCTTCTATCCCAAATCAAACCCCTTCTATCCAAACCGCTTCGCCTTTCAAAGCCACTGTAATAGGGATCGTTTTTTTGCCTGCGGTCGATGAATTCAAAAGTTATTCCCACCGGGACCCTGCTTTTGCGTCTTTCTTTGCCGCTTCTGCGCTCTTTTTGAAGATAAGGATAAGACCTCATCAGGACACTCCTGGTCGCACATTTCGAGGATAAAAATTTGAGTCTGACGCCGGGATTGAGAAACGGGATCATTTTTTCAGTCTATTCTACCATATATAGTAGAACTATATTAACATTGAACTATATACAGGGATTTTGTGGGTATTGTCAAATAAAAAAGGCAGAACCTTTGCCGGCCCCACCTTTTTAATCCAAAATATCCGGTTATTTTTTTATTCTGATGCTCTCCGTTTTAGCCTTCTATCCAACCCGCTTCTCCGTTCCTTACCCGATCTTCGTTCAGGTATGTAAGAGGTGTAGGCATATTCCCGCCGGTCCGTTCCTGAGCGCCGGCCGCCGTTATCGTGTAATTCATCGGTCATGGGCGATACGGATTCTTATTGGGTCTTTCTTGAATTGCAAAAGTTCGCCCGGTTGAATTCCGGAGATTTACCGGGCGAGAGCATTTCCTGCAGCTTGCTGCAGGAATCATCAATAGGAACACCGAGGGTATCTTTTGCAGTTTGTCGAAGCAATTCAAGGATTCCGTTTCAACGGCGCTGCAGGAAACTCCGGCTGTTTTGAATACGTTCGTTACTGGGTTAGATGTATGCAAAAATCATGCAGCGTCAGGAAAGTTTCTCGCTTCCTGGTATTTCAAATAGTTAGCTCAAATAATTTGCGAGCAGGCCGTAAAATTGTGAAATGAATACCATATTTATTATTACTTTGGTTACATATTGGGTAATTCAGGTAACATGGGAAATGGAATGCAGTATGGAGCACCACAGGATAATAATTTCTTTTTATACAACCCCTGAGAACTTGACACATGGCTATTCGAATTTTCGTTTGAGTTCCACCAGGGTTGCGCCCCAACCGCCGGCTTGAAGGGGTGCATTTCTAAAGGATTCCACCCGGGGATTTTTTTTCAAAAGCCCTTGAACCCGTTTTTTCAATATTCCCCGGCCCTTTCCATGAACGATTCGTACAGAAAAAATACCTGCATCGACACAAACAGAAAAGTAATCGACCAGAAGATCAGAAACCTCTTTAGGTTTAAAGGTGTGAAGATCTAAAATATCTTGGATGGGCATTTTTACAGGTTTCACGTAAAAACGGCTCTCTTTTGAGGAACATTATATGGACTTGATATTACTGTCGATAGTGATATGATATCCGTTATATCTTCAGGATACACCCCGTATGGCTTTTATCGTGTATCGTTTCCTTAACGTAACACCATGGCTTCGCTTAAATGATTAAATTTCTCATTCTCCCGCTTTTTGCGTATATCCTCGGCTCCATTCCCTGGGGTCTGGTTCTGACCCGGATTTTTACCTCGACGAACATCCGGCAGGAGGGGAGTGGAAATATCGGTGCAACAAATGTTAGGCGCGTGGCAGGGCCAACGCTCGGGATTTTAACCCTTGCCGGTGATTTCCTCAAGGGCGCCGTTCCGGTCTGGTTGGCGGTATCCTTGACAGAGTCGAATGAATTGTGGGCGGCTATCTACATTTCATTGGTTGCCTTTGCAGCCTTTATGGGCCACCTTTATCCGATATATATGAAATTTAAACACGGCGGCAAAGGCGTTGCAACTGCAGCCGGGTGTTTTGCCGTAATATCACCTCCGGCATTGGGGGTTGTAATTCTGGTTTTTATCCTGTTTGTTTGCGGGTCCAACCGCGTTTCGCCGGCATCCCTGGCCGCCTCCGCCGTTCTGCCGATTGCTGTCTGGAAGGCCACCGGCTCAACAGTCTTCACGGGATGCGCCGCTGCAACTGCTGTATTCATTGGTTTTCGCCACATAGAAAACATCAAAAGACTTCTGTCCGGTACGGAACCTGCTATTTGGAAATAAACAGACAGATACCTAAAACTGTTGTTCCGGGTGTTCACCGACGATTTTTTACTCAATGTCTTTGAATTGTTTTACAGCCAGATACAACAAATACCCTCCGGAAATATTTTCCACTTTAAAACCATTCTGCTCCAGAATTCGCAAGGCAAAATAAGACCGTTTTCCTTCATAACAGTATGTCCATATTTCCCGATCCCGGGGAAGTTCCGACATCCGACTCCTTAAGTCGGGCAGATGGATATTCACCGCATTTTTAACATGACCTCTTTTAAATTCGAAAGGTCCGCGAACATCAAGAATAAAGGCATCTGATTCGGAAAGATCCTCCCAATGGACAATTGACGTATATCCCTGGATCAGATTTGATGCGATCATACCCGCGAGGTTGACGGGGTCCTTGGCAGAGCCGTATTGCGGTGCATAGCATAGTTCCGATGACTCAAGATCGAATACGGTTCCGTTATGCTGGATGGCTGTTGCAATCACATCGATTCTTTTTTCGACACCTTCCGTCCCGACGGCCTGAGCACCCAATATCCGTCCGTTTTTTTTCGAAAAAATTAATTTGAATGTTATGGGTTTTGCGCCTGGATAATATCCGGCATGGTGATTCGGGGTGAGGTAAATTTTTTCGTAAGGTTTTAAATCTTCATTTCCATCCAACTGCTTCAATGTTTTTTCGCTGATGCCCGTGGCCGCGATGGTCAGGCCGAGCACGCCGCACACTGTTGTGGCCTGGACGCCGCGAAATCGCGGCGGCGCAGTTTTGTTGTTTCCCATGATGACATCCGCCGCTATTCGTCCTTGACGGTTGGCCGGGCCTGCCAGCGGAATCAGGCCTTGTGCGGCGGTGACAAAGTTTTGCACTTCAACGGCATCACCGACAGCAAAAATGTTTTCATCGCTGGTGCGCATTTGATCGTCAACCAAAATTCCTCCCAGGCTGCCAATGGCAAGACCTCCCGTTTTTGCCAGCTCAACCTCCGGATGAACGCCAATGGCAAGAATGACCACATCCGCTGTAACCGTTTTGCCGGATTCGATCATAATCTCTATCATACCATTGTTTTGCCGTCTGAATCCGGTGACAGGACTCCCCAAAAAGAGTGAAATATCTTTGAACTTAAGATGATCATGGATGAACGCTGCAATTTCAGGATCTAAAAAAGGCATGACCTGTGGCAGCATTTCGATGATGGAGGCATCTATCCCCTGTATTTTCAAATTTTCGGTCATCTCCAGACCAATGAATCCGCCGCCGATGACAGCGGCTTGTTTCACCGTTCGGGTTTTAATCCAGTCGATAATCTTGCGCATGTCCGGAATGGTGCGCAAGGTAAAGATGCCCGGGATGTCTATCCCTTTGAAATCTGGTTTTATGGGTGCCGCTCCGGGAGAAAGGACAAGGGCATCGTAGCTTTCACGATATACTTCTCCGGTTTTTAAATTTTCAACCTCGATTGTTTTATTTTTTCGGTCAATATATCGGACATTATGTTGTGTTCTTACGTCGACATTAAGCTGTCTTTTAAACAACTCCGGTGAAGCAATAAAAAGCGACCGCTCTTTTGGAATAACTTCTCCGATATGATACGGGAGACCGCAATTGGCAAAAGAGATATGGGATCCGCGTTCAAATAGGATAATTTCGGCATCTTCGCTAAGTCTTCTTGCCCTTGCAGCGCACGACGCTCCGCCTGCAACACCGCCAACGATCAGCAATCTTTTTCTCTTTGTCATTTTATGATATCCTGATGCATTTTGTCTTGTGGAGCCTTAATACACGGTTTGACAAATAAAATAGGCTCCCCCAAGTGGATTAAGTTAGAAAAGAGACCAAAAAAAAGCGATCAAGCCAGCCATAACAAAGTTACTTTCAACCAAAAACTCCGACCGGATTCCGGGAAGCATATGACCGCGTTCGTGGGCTGAAAGAACGACGAAGATAAAAGCGGGGCAGATCGCAAGGGCAAATCCGAGACTCGAAATAAGATGTAAGACGCTGGACAAAATCAGAATGCTAAAATTTATTATCAGTATTATTTTTAAAAGGCCCAGGGTTCGCTTTTCTCCCAGAAATATGGGTATCGTCTCTTTTCCCACAATGCGATCGCCCTGGATATCAAGAACGTCAAAAAATGCCGTTCTGACAAAGACCAGGCTTAGAGACCACAAGAGTATGATTACCGTACTCAGACGAATATCCCCGGATACGGACAAAGGAGGCAATACAGATGTCACGATTCCCCATGCGATCGCAATCAGAACAGTTTTTGATCCCGGGATATCCCTTATCCGCCGGTATTTGCTGTTTGAAAAATGTGCCGGTATAAGCCTCAGATTGTAAGAAAGTCCCATTATGCTCATGCCGAGAAGAATCAGAAAAGGTATGGTCCCTGATGAATAGGCGATGAACAGCCCGGCACCCCCCGCCGTAAAAGCGAGAAGGGCAAGGGGGATCTTGTTTTTGTGATAAAAAAAAGACCTGTCAGGATCATTGTATCGGTCTGCCTTTGTTCCGATCAGGTTGTTGAAGATATGCATGGATTGAACATAAAGCACGGATATAAATACATACGGCAAGTAGTTTGAAATTCCCTGAATCTTGATACAGGCATAGCAAAGGAATCCGGCACCCATGGATACATAGATATTTGTGAGGAGAAGGGCTCGCTGGGCAGCAAACACGCTCCTTTTCCAGCGCTGCTTCTTTTCATAAGGGCGGGCTTCGAGCTTTCTGTAGATTTTATTGATGACCCAGTTCGGGGTGGAAGCGCCTGCTGCAATTCCAACACAGCCTGCTTCAGAAAGTGCATCCATATCGATTTCCGATTCATCTTGGATGTGATACGTCGGTTTGCCGGTTTTTTTGGCAATTTCGGCAAGGCGCTTTGTATTTCCGCTGTTATACCCCCCCACAACAATCACGGCGTCCACAGAACCTGCCAGGTCATGGACTTCAGCCTGGCGCTTGGCGGTGGAATCGCAGATAGTATCATAGATCTTGTAGTGGGGAAAATTTTGGTTTGCCCAGGTTTTTACCTTTTTAAAAAAAAGGGTGTTCTGTGTGGTCTGGGCAACAATTATGGCGTTTTTAAACGAAGGAAGAGAATCAAGATCATTGATACTGTCGACAACATACCCTTTATCTTCCGCATACCCCAGGAGACCGATGACTTCAGGGTGTTCTTTGTCTCCAATAATGATGGCTGCGCATCCTTGTCGTGCATGTTTCCGGATGATGGTTTGTACCTTGATAACCCGGGGGCATGTGGCATCGATAATCTTGAAACCGGCCTTTTTCAGATTTTTTTTGGTGTCGAGGGGAACGCCATGGGCTCTAATCAGAACCGTACCGGAGCCATGATCCGGAACTTGGTCGAGGATGGATATCCCTTTTTCTTTCAATAGATTTAAAACCTGGGGATTGTGTATTAGAGGCCCAAAGGTGCAGATAGGATTTTCGTGTTTGTTCGGGGAATCCAGGACCATTTCAACGGCTCTGCGGACTCCCATGCAGAAACCGGCGTTCTTTGCAATTAATATTTTCATCTATCACATGCTGGTTCGGCTCAACGCATTAAATTTAATGCATAAAACCAGCTTATTGTATCGAGTTGTAATATTAGGATTTCAGAAAAATATTGTGGCCCACAAGGGCCAGTGAATGAATGTGGGCCTTTAAGAATTTCTGATCTCCAAATATACTGGTCAATCTGATGCCGTTCTCCTCGGGTTCTACGGTATCAACAGCTTCCATAACCAGTATCTTCTCATCTTTTTCAATCAAGTATGCGTTTGCCTCACACATGGTATTATTCCTTTTAAATTTTTTTCGATAAGCGCCTCAATAAGATGGGGAAGCGGCGTTGAGGGTAAACCTACGATTTCCACATTTTCCTGGGTCAGCGGTATCAGCAGTTTTTTAGCGGGGCTCTCAGCCACGGCTTCTGCTATTTTGGGTGTAACTTCTCCCATCATGGAATGGGCCATGATAATGCTGACCGGCCCGATGATAATATTCACTTTTTTGGACATCTGAACAATGGCATTTTCTCCGGATGCACCTCTGTTGGCCCTGGCTTTCAGCATCTGAGCGGTGGCGATTGCATTGGTGCCAAGGGCGATAATTTCAACGGTTTCTCCGAAAAGGTCTTTTAGTCTTTTGATGACCGCGCTTCCGATACCGCCGCCCTGGCCGTCAATTACGCATATCCGAACCAAGGCCGATTTTTTTTCTGTTGGATTCATATTGTGAAATTTCAAAGCGTTATGGAAAAACCGTTCGGAATCGTTGTGTGACTATCAGATAACGGCAGCCGCGTCAATGGAAACGACCATATGATTGTCCCTGTTTTTTTACGCTGATTTATGTACGGGTTTGAGTCGTTATTGACTCAGAATATCTGAATGGGATATTTTTTTGAAAGTCAAAAATTTTACAGTTTTTTTATTTTGACCCTGTTGCGCCTTTGTCTTTTTGAAAGTCGTCTGCCGGGACCTTTTTTTTTCGTTGTTGGGATCCACCCCACCGTTTCCTCGCTTTCGATCCCCTTTATATCCATATAAACCGCCATGGTCATCTTTTCTTCAAACCCGGGAGAGTCGATGGTCGCCGACCCTTTGGAAGCCGCAAAATGAATAACATCCAGATCAGAGCTCACAACCAAGGCTTTTTCCCTTAGCTTGGCGGCCATTCGCTTAATTACGGTATCGGCGGATTCTCCATTATGGGAAAATATCACCTTGATTCCTTTTATTTGATCTTTGTGCTGGGAAAAAGGCGGTGCGTTGATTCCATCAAAAACCACTGTAACTGTGTGGCGTTTTATTCTTTTGTATGCTGAAAGCATGTCAAGGAGCCCTTCACGACCCAATTGTAAATCCTGTTGGTCAAGGGCGGACAGAGATTTGGATTGTCGGATTAAATTATAGCCGTCGATGATGATATGGATAGACATTATATCTGCTTCAATTGCCTTAGCAGACGGTCGAGATCGTCATTGCTGTAAAATTCGATCTCAACCTTACCCCTTTGCCCCCGTCGTTTAATCTGAACCTTGGTTCCGAAGTGACGCGAAAGATCGTCGCTCAAACTCAAAAAGTATCTTTGTTCAGTACCGGATGAGGACTGTTTCGGCTTTTTATGTTCTGTTTTTAAACGTTTAACCAGGCTTTCAGTTTCCCTGACCGATAGCCTTTTGGAAACAACGATCCGCCAGGCGGCGTTTTGCTGGGCAGAGTTGGCAGCACCCAGCAATGCCCGGGCGTGCCCCATGCTCAAGATGCCATCCAATATGCCGGCTTTTATCTGTTCGGGTAGCTGGCGAAGCCTTAATAGGTTGGCAACAGCAGACCTGCTTTTACCGACACGGACAGCCGCCTGATCCTGGGTAAGCCCGAATTCGGTGATCAGGCGGTGATACGCTTCTGCTTCTTCTATGGGAGTTAAATCTTCTCGTTGAACATTTTCTACAATGGACATTTCCAGAAGATCCGCATCGGTAATGGTTTTGACAAAAACCGGCACCTGTTTCAGACCGGCCTTTTTTGCGGCACGCAGGCGTCTTTCGCCGGTTACGAGTTCGTATCCATGATCATCCCTTCTCACCAGAAGGGGTTGTATGATTCCTTGCTGTTTAATTGAGAGGGACATTTCCTCAAGTTCATCATTGGGAAACCGCAGGCGGGGCTGGTAACGATTTGGATGGATTAACTCGACATCACATTCAAAATATCCGTCTGAAATGTCTTCCATGGGTTCGATATCCGGCAACAAGGCATCAAGACCTCTTCCAAGGGCTACTTTTTTGGGTTTTTTTGAGGCCAATCCCGGTTTTTTCTCTTTCTTAGCTTTTTTCATTTTAATTCAGTTAAGTTAGTTATCCAGTTTTGAGTGTTTCTTAGGACGTTGGATCGGATTTGATAAGCTCCCAAATTTGCGCAGTATCTCCTTGGCCAGGTTGAAGTAACTTTG
>PVMS01150780.1_pt1 | contig 11282 bp, 12 predicted proteins | sample 1853461 | NCBI WGS metagenome assembly PVMS01 (sample SAMN08582032, study PRJNA380276) | Marine sediment metagenome, whole genome shotgun sequencing project. | isolation source: ocean sediment barecode stripped | collected 2017
GACGGTACCGGGGCGAAGCCCCGGACCGGCGACGTGGCGATCGACGAAGGCCGTGTCACCGCGGTCGGAGGTAGCGCCGGGGCCGCGACCCGGGAGATCGACGCCGACGGGCAGATCGTGACGCCGGGCTTCGTCGACATCCACACCCACTACGACGGCCAGGTCACCTGGGATCCCTACCTCACGCCGTCTTCCTGGCACGGCGTCACCACCGTGGTGATGGGCAACTGCGGGGTCGGCTTCGCGCCGGCCAAGCCGGACCGGCACGACTGGCTGATCGGCCTGATGGAAGGCGTCGAGGACATCCCGGGCACGGCCCTGGCCGAGGGCATCACCTGGGAGTGGGAGACCTTCCCCGAATACCTCGACGCGCTGGAGCGCAAGCCCCACGCGATCGACTTCTGCACCCAGGTCGCCCACGGCCCGGTGCGCGCCTAAGTGATGGGCGAGCGCGCGAACGACAAGGACTCCACTGCGGAAGACGTCGCGGCCATGGCGGCCATCGTCAAGGAAGCGATCGCCGCCGGCGCGCTCGGCTTCTCGACTTCGCGCACCATCGTGCACCGCGCCATCGACGGCGAGCCGGTGCCCGGCACCTTCGCCGCCGAGCACGAGCTCTTCGGCATCGGCCGCGCGCTGGGCGAGCTGGGCCAGGGCGTGTTCGAGCTGGCGCCGGCCGGCGCCGCCGGCGAAGACCTCGCCGGGCCTGAGCGCGAGATGGCGTGGATGCGCAAGCTCGCGCGGGAGATCGGCCGACCGCTTTCGTACGCGTTGATCCAGCACGACCAGGACCCGAAGCTCTACGCGAGAATGCTGGAGCTCGGCGCTGCCGCGGCGAAGGAGGGGTCGACCATCGTGCCCCAGGTGGCCGCACGGCCCACCAGCATGCTGATGGGCTGGCAGGCGACGGTCCATCCGTTCATCGAGAACCCGACGTTCAACGCGAGGGAGAGCCTTCCGTGGCCGGAGAAGCGGGCCCGCCTGCGCGACCCGGCCGTGCGCGAGAGGATGCTGACGGAGGGGGTCGAGTTCTCCGGGCCGATCGTCGGCTTCATCGCTTCGAGCTTCCACAAGCTCTTCCCGCTGGGCGACCCGCCGGAGTACGAGCCCACGGCCGATCAGAGCGTCGAGGCCATCGCCGGCCGCGAGGGCAGGAACCCGAAGGCCGTGGCCTACGACCTGCTGATGCAGCGTGACGGCGACGAGCTGCTCTACTTCCCGCTCTTCAACTACAGCGACGGCAACCTCGACTCGACCCTCGAGATGCTGCGCCACCCGACGGCGGCCATCGGCCTCTCCGACGGCGGCGCCCACTGCGGCGTGATCTGCGATGCCAGCACACCGACCTACCTGCTCACCCATTGGGTGCGGGACCGCGTGCGCGGCGAGCGCATTCCCCTCGAGTGGGCGGTGCGCAAGCAGACCCGGGAGACGGCGGCCCTCTACGGACTGCACGACCGCGGCACCCTCGAGCCCGGCAAGAAGGCCGACCTCAACGTCATCGACTTCGACAACCTGAAGCTGCCCCCGCCGACCATGGAGTTCGACCTGCCCGGCGGGGCGCGCCGGCTGCTCCAGCGCGCCGAGGGCTACACCGCGACGATCGTCTCGGGCGAGGTGGTTTCGGAGGACGGCGAGCCCACGGGCAACATGCCGGGCCGGCTGGTGCGCGGCGCCCAGGCCGGATAGCCCAACCGGACGGATCAGCTCCCCGGCCAGACCGGCTTGCGCTTCTCGACGAAGGCGCGCTGGCCCTCGCGTGCGTCGTCGCTGCGGCGGACTGCGCCGCCGATCTCCTCCTGGCGGCGGTAGGCGTCCTCGAGCGAGAGCGCCCACAGCTCGCGCACGCCGCGCCGCGTCTCCTGGACGGCGAGCGGCGAGTTGGCGGCGATGCGATCCGCGGCGCGGAAGGCACGCTCCATCAGCCCGTCGCGCGGGACGATCTCGTTCACCAGGCCGATCCGCTGCGCCTTCTCGGCGTCGATGGGCTCGGCGGTGAGCAAGAGCTCGTTGGCGTGGACCCAGCCGATCTGCCGGTGCAGCAGCACCGTCGAGTTGCCCGTCGGGTAGAGCCCGAGGCCCACCTCCTCGAGGGCGAAGGTCGCTTCAGGTACGGCGTAACGGAGATCCGACGAGAGCATCATGTCGAGGCCGCCGGCGCGACAGTGGCCGTTGATCGCACAGACCAGCGGCTTGCGCAGGTCGAAGCCGGCGAGCAGCGCCGTCGACACGCTGCGCAATCCCTCGAACTCCTCCTCGCTGACGCGCTCGCCCGAGGCGAGCTTCTGTGCCGCGGCGATCGTCAGCTTCACGTCCATGCCCGAGCAGAAGACCTTCCCGCCCGCGCCGGTCAGCACGACACAGCGCACGGCGTCGTCCTCGGCGGCGCGGCGCCAGGCCGCGGCCAGCTCCGCCAGCGTGATCGGATCGAGGCTGTTCGCCTTCTCCGGGCGGTCGATGGTGACGAGGGCGACGTGCGGGTGCTCGGTGGGGAGCTCGATGCGTGCGGCCATGATTCCTCCGGCCCGTCAGCATCGCGCGGCGGAGCGCGCGGCGGTAGCGCTAATTCGCGCGAGGCTCGTCCACCAGGCGCAGCAGCACCCAGCGCTTCTCGCCCCGGGCCGGCAGGACCGGGGTGTCGGGGGCGATGGCGGCCTGGCCGGATTCGAGCCAGGCGTCGGCGATCGGGTGGCCGGTGCGACCATCCTCGGGGTGCGGCGGCTCGACGTCGAGCACGAGGGAGCGCACATCGCGCTCCCGCAGCCGGCGCAGGACGCCTTCGGGCAGCGCGCCCTCCAGGAAGTAGATCTCGCCGTTGCGCTCCCAGAGCAGGTTGTAGACGGGCTTGGTCATCCACGAGACCGCGCCCATCGGGATGCCGACGACGGGCTCGCCCAGGGCAACCATGCGCCTCAGGTTGAACTGATCCGGGAACACCGTCTGCTCGTAGCCGCGAGGATTGCGCAGAGCGGCCACCCGCGGGAGATAGGCGAGCGCGGTGGCGGCGCCGTGGTGCGCCAGCAGCAGCGCGAGCGCGCCCGTCAGCACGGCGCGCGCTGCCGTCCCGGAGGACGCCAGACGGTGTCCCCCCACCGCCGCCGCCACGGCAAGCCAGGCCCACCAGGTGATGCCGAAGCGCGCCGCCGGCAGGATGAAGAACTGCAGCAAGGCGAGGAACGAAAGAACACCGACGAGAGCAGCCGTGGCGCGCCCCACCCTGCCGATCGCCAGCGGCGCGAGGGCCAGTGGCAGCGCGCCGAGCTGGCCTCCGACGTGGGGATTGCGCCCGAAGCTGAGGGAAGCGAGCCACTGGAGGAGGCCCAGCGGATTCACTGGCGCGGGATAGTTGGCACGGACGCGCAGGCGCCGCCACTCGAGGTTGCGCGCGTCGGTGGGGCCGGTGCCGAAGACGTCGGTAAAGAACGGGAAGAACGGATTGCCGGTGGTGAGCGCCACCTTGATGAGCCACGGCAGAGTCAACGCCGCCACGATGGCCGCGCAGCGGGCGATCAGCGCCAGCGCCGGGCGGCGACCGCCGAGCAGCACGAGCGCCAGCACGGCGGGCACCAGCAGCACCGCGTGCAGCTTGGCATTGGCCGCGAAGCCCAGGCAGAAGGCCGCCCCGACGAGCGCGCGGCGGTCCCCCTCCCGGTTCCAGCGGTCGGCCAGCAGCAGCGCCACGAAGCCGTAGGCGCCGACCCCGAGGTCGACGTAGGTGCCCGGCGCGGCCGTCGTCACCAGTGGTACGAGCAGGGTGAAGAAACCCGCCAGCGCGCCGGCCCCGGCGGAGGCCCGGCGAGTAGCCTCTGCCCGAATCAGCACCGCCAGCGCCAGGGCAAAGCCCGCCGAAATAGCGGCCGCGGCGTCGGCCATGCCCGAGGTGACGGCGGGCACGTAGAGCAGGTCGATGCCCGCGCGGAACTCGGCGTCGAGCATGCCCGGGATGGCGCGGATCGGGCCCTCGGTCCAGGCCGCCACCAGGGGCAGGTGGTACTCGAAGCCGTCCCAGTAGGTCTCCGGCGCCAGGGCCACGACGAAGGTCAGCGCCGCCAGCACGCCGGTGGCCTGATCGACCCAGCGGATCCAGCCGGTGGGAGCGGGCTCGGGCGGCGCCGGTGAAGACCCGCTTCGCGGGCGGCCCGGCCGCGGCAGCGGCCAGACGGCGATGGCGACGACCCCGATCACGACGAGCGGGACGGGCACGTTCAGAGCGCGCAGCAGCAACAGTGCGAGCGAGCAGACGCCGGTGCCGAAGACCCAGGCCAGCGCCGTGCGCTCGAGACCCCTCGCCTCGATCCCGAGCCGCTTCAAGACCCGCTGTCCCACCCCGAGGTAGGCGAGGCACGGCACCAGCGCGGCCGCAAAGAGCTGGCCGATCTCCGCGGCCTCCCTCACGGGACGACGCGCACTCCCAGCTCGCTCACCGCCAGGTACAGGAGCACGACGGCGCAGACCCAGCCGAGTGCGGCGACCCGCCCCGCCCCACGGAGTGCGCGCGGCTCCTCGCCCTCGCGCTTCATCCGAGCTCGCTGGCCCGGCGCGCAGCCCCGAGCAGCGGCGCCCGCGGCTCGGTCACCAGCCAGATCGGGACGCGGGAGAGCATGTCGGCGAAGCGGCCCTTGTCGCGAAAGGCCGCCAGGAAGCCGCCCGACTGCAGCACGGGCAGAATACGCGGGGCGATGCCGCCCCCGACGAAAACGCCCCCCACGGCCAGGGTCTTGAGCGCGAGATCGCCGGCCTCGGCGCCGTAGAGCGAGCAGAAGAGATCGAGGGTGCGGACGCAGGCGGCGTCCTTTCCGGCGAGCGCCGTCTCGGTCACCACCCGGCCGGGGTCCTCCCGGGCCAGGCGCTCGGCGAGCGCGGGGGGCTCGCTCTCACCGATCCGGCCCCGCACGAAGCGGTAGAGGTCGGCCATGCCCATCCCCGACACGATCCGCTCCTGGCTCACCCGCCCGTGCTCGCGCTGCATGAAGCGCAGCAGCTCGACCTCCTCCTCGTTGCGGGGCGCGAAGCCCGTGTGCCCGCCCTCGGTCGCCACGGCATGGTATCGCTCGCCGTCCCACACCAGGAAGGCCTCGCCGAGGCCCGTCCCGGCCGCGATCACGGCCACGTTGCCCGGCCGCTCCTCCGCGTCGGGGTTCAGCGCCACGCGCTTCGATTCCGGCAGGGCGAGCATCCCGAGGGCGGCGGCCTGCAAGTCGTTCAGCAGCTTCACCGGCGCGCCACCGAGGGCGGTGGACAACGACGCCTCGCTGAGCTCCGGCCAGGGCAGGTTCGTGGCGGTGACGCGCCCGTCCAGGACCGCGCCGGCCACGGCGAAGCAGGCGACCCCGATCGCGCGCCCCGGGTGGCCCGCTCGAAATCGCTCCACGATCTCCTCCAGCGAGCCGTGCTCGCGGCTCGGGAACTCCTCGCTCGCCACCTCGCGGAGATCGCCGCCGTTCCCCTCGAAGAGCGCCACCAGCGTCTTGGTGCCGCCGATGTCACCGGCCAGGATCATGGGGCCCAAGCATCCGGCTTCGCGCCGCCCTTCGCCAGCGCTCCGCGGGAGCTAGCATCCTGTCGTGGCCGAGACCCGTACCTTCCAGCCCGTCGATCTCGAGGGCGCCTTCGCGCTGCTGGCCGAGATGACCCAGCAGTTCGCCGATGCCATGGACCTGGAGAAGACCCTGGCCCGGGGCCTCGAGTCGATCGCCGCCGCCGTGGGCGCCGAGGCGGGCTCGCTCTGGCTGATCGAGAACGAGGGCCGCGACATCGTCTGTCAGGCCTCGGTGGGGCCCAACCCGATCAGCGGCCTGCGTCTGCCGCTCAGCGAGGGGATCGTCGGCAAGAGCGTGCGCGAGAACGCTTGCCAGACCGTCTTCGACGTCAGCCAGGACGAGAACTTCTCGCAGAAGATGGACCAAGAGTCGGGCTTCGTGACCCGCTCGATCCTGTGCGCGCCCATGCGCTTCTCCGACCAGGTGATCGGGACCGTGGAGCTCATCAACAAGAGCGACGCCGTCGGCCACTTCACCGAGGCCGACGCGCACCTGCTCCAGGTGCTGGCGTCCTCCGCCGGCCTCGCCGTCTCAAACGCACGGCTGGCGGCAGCCCAGGTGGAGAACGAGCGGGTGCGCCGGGAGCTCGAGCTGGCCGCCGAAATCCAGCGGGGCCTGCTGCCGGTGCCGGGCGCCGCCGACTTTCCGATCCACGGCATGAACCAGCCCGCTCGCACCGTCTCGGGCGACTTCTTCGACATCCTGCCGCTCGCCGGTGGGCGCCTCGCCTTCTGCCTGGGCGACGTTTCGGGCAAGGGCATGAATGCCGCACTGCTGATGGCGAAGACTGCGAGCCTCTACCGCTGCCTGGCGCGAGACACCGAGAGCCCGGGAGCCCTGCTCGCCCGCCTCAACGACGAAGTCTGCGAGACCGCCACCCGGGGCATGTTCGTGACCATGGCGGCGGGAGTCTACGAGCCCGATTCGGGCATCGTGCGCCTCTCCAACGCCGGCCACGAGCCCGCGCTCTTTCATGCGACCGACGGCCGCTTCGCCGACGTCCCGGCCGACGCGCCGCCGCTCGGCATCCTGCCGGGGACCGAGTTCCCCGAGAACGACCTCGACCTGACCGGCGGCTCCCTCTACCTCTGCTCAGACGGGCTCACCGAGGCGAAGCGGCCCGACGGCTCGCAGCTCGGCCGCGAGGGCCTGCAGGAGCTGGTGGTGCGCTTCGCGGGCAAGCCCCTGGCCGAGCGGATCGACGCCATCGCGCGAATGACGGGCGAGCTCGAGCTACGCGACGACCTCACGCTGCTCGGCGTGAGCGACGAGAAGCGAGGCTAGGCGCGGTGGCGGATCGCGTCCTCGAGCTGCGGGTGCCGGCGCGGGCGGGCGAGCTGAAGCACGTGCGGATCGCGGTCCGGAGCTGCGCCGAGGCCGCGGGCATGGGCGAGATCGGGGTCCAGGACGTGGTGATGGCCGTGGACGAGGCCTGCCAGAACGTGATCCGCCACGCCTACGGCGAAGAGGGCGCGGGGGACATCTTGCTGGAGGTGGACCGCGACGACGACACCCTGGTCTTCTGCCTGAAGGACTTCGCGCCCCCGGTGGATCCGAAGCAGGTCAAGCCCCGGGATCTGGAGGAGCTGCGGCCCGGCGGCCTCGGCACCCACCTGATCCGCGAGCTGATGGACTCGGCCGGCTTCGTCGCGGATCCCCCCGGGTGCGGGAATCTGTTAAAAATGGTCAAGCGAATCCGTTGAGACGGGCGACGCAATAGAAGGATCCCCATGGAGCACTCGATCCGAGAGGAAGCCGGGGTGGTGATCGCCGCCTTCACCGGCGAGATCGACCTGGAGAACTCGCCCACGGCGCGGAAGGTCCTGCTCGATTGCGTCGGGCGGGGCCAGAAGGTGCTCGTGGACCTCTCCGGGGTGGAGTACATCGACAGCTCCGGCGTGGCGAGCCTGGTGGAGGCCTTCCAGAAGGCCAAGAAGGGCGGCACCGAGTTCGCCCTGGTCTCGGTCAACGCCGCGGCGCTCCGGGTGCTCGAGCTCGCCCGGCTCGACAAGGTGTTCGTGATCCACGAGAACCTCTCGGACGGGCTCTGAGTGTCCGCTCCGCCGGAGCAGCCGGACAGCGCCCCGATCCGCGCCGCCGAGGCCATCGGCCGCCGCACCGTCGCGAGCCTCGCCTCGGTGGGCTTCGGTGCAAGCCTGGTCTGGGACTCGCTCTACTGGCTCTTCCGCGGCCGGCGCCACAACCAGGTCGTGCGCGCGCGCCCCGTCTTCGCCGAGATGATGGAGATGGGCATCCGCGCGATCCCGATCGTCACCATGCTCACCGCCACCATCGGCATCATGCTGGCGATCCAGAGCATCTACCAGCTCCGGCGCTTTGGCGCCGAGAGCCAGGTGACCGTCGGCGTGGCCTTCGGAATGGTGCGCGAGTTCGCCCCGCTGATCACCGGCATCCTGGTCGCCGGGCGCTCGGGCTCGGCGCTGGCGGCGCGACTCGGCACCATGACCATCAACCAGGAGATCGACGCGCTGCGCGTGATGGGCGTGAACCCGGTGCGCTTCCTGGTCGTGCCGAGCCTGGTGGCCATGCTGATCATGCTGCCGGCACTGGTGATCTGGGCGGACATCGTCTCGCTCTTCGCCGCGGGCCTCTACATCTCGGCCGAGCTGGGCATGACCCTCTCGGCCTACTTCCAGGAGACGATCAACCTGCTCAGCGCGGGCGACATCCTGCACGGCATGGCCAAGAGCGCCATCTTCGCCGTGCTGATCACCGTCGTGGGCATCGCCGACGGCGCCTCGGTGACCGGCGGCGCCGAGGGCGTCGGGCGGGTCACTACCGCCGCGGTGGTCCACGGCATCTCGGCGATCGTGCTGACCGACATGGTCTTCGCGTTCGCGACGACGCGGGGCTGAGCGTGGCCGCAGCCGCCCCCGCCATCGCACCCGAGCCCGTCGTCGAGGTCGAGGGCCTCGTCACCCACTACGGCACCCGGGAGATCCTGCACGGTGTCGACATGACGGTGAACCGGGGCGAGATCATGGTGATCATGGGCGGCAGCGGCTCGGGCAAGACCACGCTGCTGCGCCACCTGCTCGGCCTGGAGAAGGCCACTGCGGGCTCGATCCGCCTGCTGGGCCAGGAGCTCACCGAGATGAGCGATCTCCAGCTCTACCAGGTCAGCAAGAAGATGGGCGTGGCCTTCCAGGGCGGCGCCCTCTTCAGCTCGATGTCGGTGGGCGAGAACGTGATGCTGCCCCTGGTCGAGCACACGAACCTCGACCCCGAGACGATGCAGATCATGATGCGCATGAAGCTCGAGATCGTGAAGCTCGCCGGCTTCGAGCACCTGATGCCTTCGGAGCTCTCCGGCGGCATGATCAAGCGCGCCGCCTTCGCCCGGGCCGTCGTGATGGACCCCTCGATCCTGTTCGCCGACGAGCCCTCGGCGGGGCTCGACCCGGTCGTCTCCCGTTCGCTGGACGAGCTGATCCTGGAGTTGCGCGACGCGCTGGGAATGTCGATCGTGGTGGTGACCCACGAGCTGGAGAGCGCCTTCCGCATTGCGGACCGGATCACGATGCTGGACCAGGGGAACATCCTGACGATCGGGACGGTCGAGGAGCTGCGCAACAGTGAGAACAAACGGGTGCAGCGCCTGCTGAACCGCTGCTTCGAGGAAGACGTTCTGGACGCGGAGGCCTATCTTGCGCGGCTCACCGGCGAGAGCCCCAGGGACTGAGGAATGCGAGACGACAAGCGAAACTACGTGATCGTGGGTGCCTTTGTGCTGGCGATGACGGTCACCCTGGTCGTCTGGGTCATGAAGGTCTCGGGCCGGACCGGCGCGACCGACGATTACTACGTCGTCTTCGACAACGTGTCCGGTCTCAAGAGCGGGGTGGAGATCCTCTACGAGGGCTATCCGGTGGGTCTGATCTCGAGGATCGCGCCCATCGACCGGGACGGCCGGCGGCGCTTCCGGGTCGACGTGGTGGTGCGCGAGGGCTGGCCGATCCCCGATGACAGCCAGGCGACGGTGACCAGCGGGCTGTTCTCGGCAGCGGTGATCGACATCGAGGGAGGTGAGGCCCCGCAGACGCTGGCGCCGGGCTCGGAGATCCCGTCGCTCGCGGCGCAGGACATCATGCAGGTGATGAACTCCGCCGCCAGCCGGCTCACGACGCTGCTGGACTCGGTGGCCGACAAGATCCCGTCGATCATGGGCGATGCCGAGCGGCTCGGCCAGGAGCTGAACGTCGCCGTCGACTCCATCAACGTGATGCTCGCGCCGGACAACGCACAGCGCGTCACCAGCATCATCCGCAACGTCGACGACCTCACCAGCGACGCGAACGAGTCGCTGGCCGGGCTCGCCGCGACGCGCGAGCGCATCGACAACCTCGTCGACAAGCTGAACGACATGCTCGAGGCGGAGAGCGGCGACGTCGCAGAAGCGGTCGCGGAGCTCAAGCACTCGCTCGCTGCGGTGTCGCGCCACATCGACGCCATCGCCGCCAATCTCGAGGTGACGACCCGCAACCTGAGCGAGTTCAGCCAGCACATTCGCGACGATCCGAGCCTGCTGATCCGCGGGCGCGAAGCGCCGGGCGGGAGCTGAGGAGCATGAGGGAACCCACGCGTGCACTCCTGGCGCTGGTGCTGCTGGGCGGCCTGGCGTCCTGCGCCAGCGGGCCCGCCGAGCGAGACCACTTCTACCGACTCCAGGTTCCGGCGCCCGCCGCCCCCCGAGCCGAGCCGACCCTGCCGGGCGTTCTGGAGGTCGACCGCCCCCGCGCGGACAACCTGGTGCGCGAGCGAGCGATCCTGCGCAGCCAGAGCACCACGGCCGCCGAGGTGACACCCTCGGTCTACCACCTCTGGGTCGACTCGCCGACGATCCTGGTGCAGCGCGAGCTCGCGCGCTGGCTCGAGGCGTCCGGAGTCGCCCGTCCGACGGTGCTGCCCGAAGCGGGCGTCCGCGAGCGCTGGCTCGTGACCGGCCGACTGGAGCGCTTCGAGCACGTCGAGCCTGCGAACGAGGTGCTGGTCGTGCTGGAGCTGCGGCTCAAGGACCAGAAGAGCGGCAAGCTTCGGCTGCAGAAGCGCTACAGCGCGCAGGCCCCCGCCGACGCGGTCGCCGAGGCGCCGCCCGCCTTCGGCTCCGCGATCGGTGCGATCTTCGAGCAGTTCGCCGCAGATCTCGCCGCGAAGCCTTGATCCTCCTGATCCGCCACGGCGAGACGCCGGGCAATGCCGCGCGCGTGGTGCAGACGCCCGAGACCCCGCTCTCCGAACGCGGCGTCGAGCAGGCTCGGCGGCTCGGCGCGCGGCTCGCCGGGGAGGGCGTCGGCGGCATCCTCGCCAGCGACCTCGAGCGCGCCGCCATGACCGCGCACTGCCTAGCGGACGCGACCGGCGCGCCCATCACCTTCGAGCCGCTGCTCCACGAGCGCAACTGCGGCGCTCCGCGCGGCACGCCCTCCGCCCAGCTCGGCGTCGACCTGTTCGCCCCCGAGCTCGCGCCGCCGGGCGGCGAGAGCTGGCGGACCTTCCACGTCCGGGTCGACCGCGCCTGGGAGCGAATCCTGGAGGAGGCCGCGCGCACGGAAGGCGACCTCGCCGTGGTGACCCACGGTCTGGTGTGTCTCTCGATCACCACTCGCTGCGCTGAGCTCTCGCTGACGGAGGCCCCCGAGCTCGCCGGCTTCGCCAACACCTCGGTGACGCAGATCGAGCACACGCCGCCACACCGCGTGCTGCTCCTCGACTGCACGGAGC
>PVMS01029832.1_pt1 | contig 11280 bp, 10 predicted proteins | sample 1853461 | NCBI WGS metagenome assembly PVMS01 (sample SAMN08582032, study PRJNA380276) | Marine sediment metagenome, whole genome shotgun sequencing project. | isolation source: ocean sediment barecode stripped | collected 2017
AACAGCATGAATCACTCAAACGAAATTAAGATAAAGATTAGCAGAATATTACGTCATAAGAAAAAAACAAAATCAGATATAACAGAACTCAATAAAATTATTGAGAGCACTAATAGTTTCAGATATACAAATGATAAAATGATAGAATTTTCAGAACTTGCTTTAGCGGCGATAAAAAATTATGACGAATCTCAAGTGAAAAAATCAATGGTTGATTTAGTACAATTTAACCTCGATCGAAAAGGATAATTTGACTGAGTCAGAAAAAATATTAGTCATCCGGTTTAGCTCGATTGGAGATATTGTACAATGTACTTCAGTTCTTGCGGAGATCCGAAAACAACATCCGAATTCACGAATATTTTTTATGACGTTGGATAGATTTGCACAATTACTGGAAGGACAGCCGGATATTGATGAGATACTGATTATTGACAAGAAAGCGGGCTATGCCAAGCTAAGGAAGCTTAGTCAATATTTAAACCTACAAAACTTTAAGGTTATTTTTGATTTACACAATTCACTTCGATCAAAAATAATCTTAAGGCAATTAAAAAATGTTACCATAAATAGAATAAAAAAACCACGCTGGAAACGCTTTAAATTATTTCAGTTTCACTTGAATGATTTTGATAACGATTTTTCATACCGCCAGATGTTAATAGAATCCTTGGGTGAATATGAGGTTGAACAAAATGATATACCAAAATCAAAATTGAATGTTAATGATACTGAAATTAAAAATGCTTCAACATTGCTTGGTAAGATAGGTGTAAAAAGACCGTTTGTAGCCATTATTCCGGGTGCAGCCTGGCATCAAAAACAATGGGTAGTCAGCGAATATAATAAACTTTTTGAAAAAATATCATCAACTAATAAAATCGATTTCATATTGCTAGGCAGTGGCAAAGATTATATTTGTAAAGCAATAGTAGACCATAATTCAAAAATTCATAATTTGCAGAACAGTACAACTATTCGTGAAACATTAGCGGTAATATCATTAGCAAAATTTGTCATAGGCAGTGATACCGGGTTCTTACATGCTGCTGAAGCACTGGGAAAAAATGTCGTTCTTATTTTAGGTCCCACGACTAATGAAACTGGAGCGGGAATCCAATTATCAAATAGTATAGTAATTGAAAATGATGAGGTATGGTGTCGACCCTGTTCACAAAATGGGAAACGTCCCTGCTATCGTTCAGAGCAATTTTGCAGGACGACAATTAATGCAGATTCGATTTACAGTAAAATCAAGCATGCACAATTAATATGAAGATATTTTGGTTTTTATTCTACAATGTGATTTTATACCCCATGCTATTTGTGTTGGGGATTATACTCGCTCTTTTTAATAAAAAAATAAGAACAGGAATTTTTGGTAGGTTTAAAACGGCGTCAGTTTTAAACGAATTCCTTAAAAAAGTTGATTCATCAAAACCAATTTATTGGTTTCATGCTGCTTCACATGGTGAATATGAACAAGTTAGACCAGTATTGAAGGGTCTCAAAGAAATAGAACCCGAATCAATCGCTGTTGTTAGTTTTTTCTCTCCATCTGGGATGGTAAATGTGACCGATGACAGGATTGACTGTGCAATTTATTTACCTTTTGATTTCTATAGGACCATGAAAATAATTTTAGCAAAGGTCAAACCAATTAAGGTTATTTTTGCCGCCTATGACACCTGGCCAAATTTTATCTGGGCTGCAAAAAAATTAAACATAAATACCACAATATTTGCTGCAACCTTTGAATATCATACAAAAAAAATGTATCCAATTATTCGCACATTTTATAAAACTGTGTATGACGATTTTTCTGCAATTTATACTATAAGTAAGAGCGATTATTCACGCGTAAAGCATTTACTTTCCCCGGATAATAATTTAAAAATTAGAGTGTTAGGTAATCCGAGGTATGATCAGGTTAAAAGTAAAGCTGATCGCTTTACCACGAACAGAACCATTTCTGTATTAATTCGCGAAAAACGAATTATTGCGGGAAGCATCTGGCCCGAGGACGAACGCAATATTTTCAATCCTATTGTACAAATGCTTAATAAGGATTCTGAAACTTCCGTCATTTGGGTTCCCCATGAACCGACCGAGCGATTTATTAAATCATCTGTCAAGCAATTTCAGAATGCCGGGTTTGACCCGATTTTATTATCTTCTGAAGACGATGTCCGGCTGAATAATGGTCGAGTATATATTGTAACTATTGTGGGAATATTATCAAAATTATACTGGCAGGGTCAAATCGCCTATGTCGGTGGTGGATTTACATCCGGTGTGCACAATGTGATGGAGCCAGCGATAGCAAGATTACCTGTACTATTTGGTCCAAGGTATTCCAGATCTCATGAAGCTGGCGAACTTATACGGTCAGGAGGTGGATATTCTGTGAGCAACGCCAGCGAAGCTTATGAAATTCTTGATAAACTGCTGGACGATAAAAATTATTTTATAAATGCAAGTTATGCCGCGACGCAGGTTATTCATGATAATATTGGCTCTTCAACACGAGTAGTGAGGGGAATTATACGTGATTGACACGCAGTTATGTTTGAATTATTCTGACAACGTAACAAAGATACAAAGAGAAATAGTTTTCACGCCTGGCCTGCATGTGATTTACGGTGAAAGTGGATCTGGTAAAACTGATCTGATCAAACAGATTTCAAATCACATCAATGACCACTATAAATCAAATCGCCAACTTGATTTTAGTATAAAATCGGTTCCAAGACCGTTGCAAATTATCCTGCAAAACCCAGACGACCAGATTGTTGGAGATACCGTTAAGAATGAAATTCTCTTCTCAATTGAGTGCCAAACGACGGACGCCAAAGTGCTTCAAAATCAATATTCAGATGCTGCAAATAAAATAACATACATTGAAAATTTCAAACGTCATCCGGCAACTCTCAGTGGTGGAGAAAAGGAATTATTGAATATTGTAACATCAACTATGTTGCCCATGAAATGTATTCTAATTGATGATGCATTATCTTTTCTCAGCGTTAGCGTTAAAAAAAATGTAGCCAATTATTTAATGGGTTTTGCGGACGATCATGATTGCACCATTCTATGGTTTAGTTCGGATTATGGAGATTTAAAATATGGTATTACAAAGTCAGAGATAAAATTGTCTTTTATAAAACAAATTGATTATCAGCATTTGAAAAACGATAAAAAATTGAATACGGCTGCCGGTTCCGCAAGTCTCATTATTAAAAATTTATCATTTCAATATGCTGCCGGTCCCGAAATATTTTCAGGATTTAATGTCAATATCGAAAATTTTAGAGCACTGGGAATAAAAGGATCAAATGGGTGTGGAAAAACAACCCTTGTTCAACTAATTCAATCGATCGAGAAAAATATTACTGGTTCGATTAATATTTTTAATAACACGAGAACTGGTGATGAACCAAGAATTGGATATTTAGATCAATTCCCCGAAAGAATGTTGGGTGCAACAACATTAGCTGATTTTTTTCAGGAACTTGTCGAACGTGGTCTGATCTCTGATGAAGAAATGGTAGAATGCTATAATGAATTTCATGGACATAAAATCGACTGGGAATCAATAAAGGATTCCTTACCAATTGATTTACCATGGTCAATTCTTAGACAAACACTAATTATCATACTTACTTTTTGTAATTATGATTTATTAATACTCGATGAACCAACATTTGGATTCGGGAGGAAACAAAAATTAAATTTGGCATTATATTTACAGGGTATTTTAAATAAGAAATGTTTAATCGTAGTCTCTCACGATGATGAATTTATCGAAAGTATTTGCGACCAGGTAATTACTCTTGATGAAAAAAATATAAATATAGCCAAGGACTTGAATAGTGGAAAAAAGAAGTAAAACAAAAATTACGGACCCTACGAGAATCTTCACATTAGCGAATATTGTAAGCTTGTTGCGAGCTTTTATGGCGATACCAATAATTTATTTTATGCTAAGACCAGATTTGTGGCTGGTCACATTAATTTTAATTCTTGTTGCAATTGCTTCTGATGCTCTTGATGGTTATTTCGCGAGACGCGCCCATGAAGTTACTCACCTTGGCAAATGGCTTGATCCTGTGGCTGATTTCATAGTCATTGCAACTGTTGCCTACTATCTTGTTTTGTTTGATAAATTTTCTCAGTGGTTTTTCATTTTATTCATTGCCCGCTATTTATTTATTGGTTTACAAGCAATATACCTGATGAATCATTCGCAATATGTGATGAGCTCAAACATGTTTGGTAAATGGTCTGCTGGCATTACCGCTGTTACTATTTCGTTGCATATATTCATTATCCCAGCCCTTGAATGGCTTCGTATCGGAAGCCTATGGGTTGCAGTTATATTATTGATTGTAAGTTGGGTTTTATATATAAAAACCTTTATTACTGAATTTCGAAAAATCTAAAATCAGTTGATTAAAAATTCAAAATTATTTCGTGCGCTAACACGCACAAGAAATTCCATTCTTAAGGTTATCTCTCCACCAGCTGGAAAACATTATAGCTCTGATGATATTGATAAATTAGAAGAAGACTTATTATCAGCAGATATTAGCTTTGAGATTGTCACTGAAATTTTAGAAATGGTAAAAAAACCATCTAAAAAATCTAAAATTGCAGGATTGCAGGAAGTATTAACTTCATGTATCCAGTCACAACCAGCCCAAATAACTTCGGATTCAGGAAAAACTATGATTATGATAGTTGGCGTAAACGGGACCGGAAAAACTACCACTGTTGCAAAATTAGCAAACTACTATAAAAAAAACAGGTAAAAATGTTCTTCTAATTGGGGCAGACACATACCGCGCGGCAGCCATGCAACAGCTGAGGGAATGGTCAAAAGTATTAGATATTCGTTTAATTTATAATGAGTTTTCTAAGTCCCCAGCATCGATTATTTATGATGGATTAAAATCTGCCACCAACGATTCAACCGATATAGTCATTGTGGATACTGCCGGTAGATTGCACACCTATTCAAACCTGATGATTGAATTAAAAAAAATGGATGAAGTTCTAGAAAAACATTTTACAAATTTTAATGTTCATAGAGCTATAACAATCGATGCAATATTAGGTCAAAATTCGTTATTGCAAGCCAAAAAATTTTCAGAACACATTGATTTGGATAGTGCCATACTTACAAAAATGGATGGTACTGCAAAAGGCGGGATCGCTTTTTCATTACATAAAACTTTAAATCTTCCGATCAGTTTCATTGGAATAGGAGAGGGCGTTGATGATATTATCGGCTTTGACCCTGAAGAATACATCAATGCGATTTTAGGTCAATAGTGGATAATCAAGCTTCCTTAGTCCGACTGATCAGTCTAGGGTGTGCTAAAAATTTAGTTGATTCCGAGATTTTAGTTGGTGGGCTAAAACAGTCCTTTTTCAAGATAACAGAAGAATCTGAAAAAGCTGATATCGTCATTATTAATACTTGCGGATTCTTAGATCAGGCTAGAGAAGAATCCATCAATGTAATACTTGAGGCAGTCACTTTAAAGAAAAGTGGAAATTTAAAACAGCTTATTGTTGTAGGCTGTCTCTCGGAACGGTATCCGACCGAGTTAAAAAAAGAGATCCCAGAAGTTGATCGCTTCTTTGGTACTAATGATCATAGACAAATTATATCGTTTTTAACAGGTAAAGCATTTGCTAAAGATGATCCATTATTTTTCCGATCTCTGTTGACACCAAAACATTATGCTTACTTGAAGATTGCTGAAGGATGTGACAATGGATGCTCATTTTGCAGTATTCCCCTGATGCGCGGTTTACAGAAGAGTCGCAGTATTTCATCCATTTATTTTGAGGCTGAAAGATTAGTAGATGGCGGTGTGAAGGAATTGTTGATAATTGCTCAGGATACGACATCATACGGATGGGATTTACCCCAAAAGGTATATTTAAGTGATCTTATTCGCGAATTAGATAAATTGAATAAAAGTCTTGAATGGGTTCGGATTCACTATGCTCATCCTGCGCATTTGTCCTCACACATAATCGAAGCAATTGCAGCGTCAGAAAAAGTGTGTCATTATCTTGATATTCCAATTCAACACGCATCCGACAATATATTATCATCAATGAAACGAGGCCTTGGATCAGATGGAATTCGAAAGAAAATTGAAGAATTGCGTCATTTAATACCTGATATTCATTTGCGCACTACACTAATTGTGGGTTATCCAAATGAATCTGACCAGGATTTTGAGACACTTTACAATTTTGTTGATGAAATACGGTTTGATAGATTGGGAATATTTACCTATTCTGAAGAAGAGGGAACAGCTGCCGAGCAATTGGCTGATAATATTCCAGAATCAGTTAAAAACGAAAGGAAAGCTTTACTGTTAGATCTTCAGAATGAAATTAGTGCTGATAAAAATAAAAAGTTGGAAGGTCAAAATCTGAGAGTGTTGGTCGATTTGGTTAATAATGAAGTTGGGACCGGAAGAACGGAATTTGACAGTCCTGAAGTTGATAATATTGTAAAATTATCCGGGGCTAAAAAAGTTGGTGTATTCGAAACTGTGAAAATCACAGGTTCTTCGGCTTATGAATTATCCGGGACTGTTGTGGATTGATTTATAATATGTATTATAATTTCATCGGGTTAACCACATTTTCTTCTCTATAACATTGCGAAAGACTGAATCAATGACGTAAATTTAGCCATTATGGCAGAGTTTAAGATTCAGGCTAGTTATGAACCGAGGGGCGATCAGCCAAATGCCATTAAGGAATTGGTTGATGGCATTAATTCTTCGATCAAGCATCAAACATTATTAGGAACAACAGGTTCTGGTAAAACATTCACAGTTGCTAAGGTTATTGAAGCCGTCCAGCGGCCAACATTGATCATTTCGCATAATAAGACGCTTGCTGCTCAACTTTTTGGTGAATTTCGACAATTATTTCCGGAAAACGCAGTTGAATACTTCATTAGCTATTATGATTACTATCAGCCAGAAGCATACCTGCCTGTGACTGATACTTTTATTGAAAAAGATTTTTCAATGAATGATGAAATTGACAAGCTAAGATTAAAAACTACCAGTTCGCTGATGGAACGAAAGGATGTTATTGTCATCAGTTCTGTATCGTGTATCTATGGCATCGGTTCGCCTACCGATTATAAAAAACAGGTGGTTTTCATTAAGAAAAAAAGTGAATTGGTTTTAAGAGATTTTTTTAAGAGATTAATAAATATCCATTATTTAAGAAATGATATGGTATTAGAGCGCGGAAATTTCAGAGTTAGAGGTGATGTCATTGAATTGTTTCCTGCTTACGAAGATGCCTGCATTAGAGTGGAATTATTTGGTTCAAGCATAGAATCAATTGTTCGATTTGATCCAATTACAGGTGAAGTTATTAGAGAATTAGAGCAGCTCTTTATTTATCCTGCCAAACATTTTGTGTCTGACCAGGCAACTGTTAATTCTGCTATAAAAGAAATTGAAATTGAATTAGTTAGCCGGTTAAAAGAACTGCGCGAAGCAGAAAAACTACTTGAAGCACAGAGATTAGAACAAAGAACTAATTTTGATTTAGAGATGTTGCGGGAAGTGGGATATTGTTCAGGTATTGAAAACTATTCAAGGTACTTCGCAGGGCGTAAACCTGGAGAAAGACCCTGGACATTAATCGATTTTTTCCCTGATAATTTCATCACAATTATCGACGAAAGCCATGTAACCTTACCGCAAGTCAGGGGAATGTTTAATGGCGATCGAAAACGTAAAGAAACCCTAGTTGAACACGGATTTCGATTACCTAGCGCATTAGATAACCGACCTCTAAGATATGATGAATTTATGTCTCTGCAAAAGCAGATGATTTATGCCTCAGCAACACCAGCAGCCGATGAACTAACATTAAGTGAAGGAATTATTGTTGAACAAATAATTCGCCCGACCGGGCTAATAGATCCCGAAGTTGAGGTTCGGTCGACGGTCGGTCAAATTGAAGATTTAATGGGTGAAATTAAAATACGAACTGATCGCCAGGAGCGTACCCTCATTATTACACTTACCAAACGAATGGCAGAAGATTTAACTGAATATTTAACCGGAATGAACCTCAGAGTAAGATATTTACATTCTGAGATTAAAACGATTGAGCGAGTAAAAATTATAAGGGATTTACGTCTCGGGGAATTTGATGTTTTGGTTGGAATAAATTTATTGCGAGAAGGTCTTGATCTTCCTGAAGTTTCACTAGTTGCAGTTCTGGATGCCGACAAACAAGGTTTTTTACGATCAAAGAGTTCTTTGATGCAGGTGGCAGGGCGAGCCGCCAGGAATAAGCAGGGTAAGGTCATTTTATATGGTAATTCCAGGTCAGAGGCAATGGAATACCTGATAAAAGAGACAGCGCGTCGTCGTGAAATACAAAATAATTATAACATAAAACACGGTATTACGCCGAAGACAATTTATAAATCTGCTGATGATATAAAACATGCAACGGCGGTTGCAGACGCCTATAAAGATCCAGGTACAAATTATAGGGTTAAGCGTCCAAAAGGAGGATTTGACGCCATCGATAAACACTTAGCACTTGATATGATGAGACAGGAAATGCTTGAAGCTGCAGATAAAATGGATTTCGAACATGCTGCCGTTTTTAGAGATGAAATACATAAACTTGAAGAGGAATTGAAAACTGTTTTCAATAAATAATAATTATGGATATGAAAAAAAATAATATTCTTGTCACCGGCGGCGCTGGCTACATCGGATCGCATGTAACTTACGATCTCAACGATGCTGGTTATAGTACGATTATTTATGACGATCTATCTTTAGGATTTTTAGAAAATGTTGATGAACGATCGAAATTTATTGAGGGATCAACACTCGATACAAATGCATTAGAGAAGGTTTTTGATCAATACAGAATTGATGGTGTAATTCATCTTGCAGCCTGGAAAGCAGCCGGCGAATCGATGCTTGAACCTGAAAAATATTCACGCAATAATTTGATGGGTACAATCAATCTTCTTAATACGAGCGTAAAAAATGGTATTAAGGTGTTCGTATTTTCATCTACCGCTGCCGTATATGGCTATCCTAAATATTTACCGATTGATGAAGATCATCCTGCTGAACCAATTAATTATTATGGTTTCACCAAGCTTCAGGTCGAAAAAATTCTGCAATGGTACAGCACGCTCAAGAAAATCCGATTTGCGTCATTACGATATTTTAATGCAGCCGGATACGATTTTAAAGGGAGAATATCAGGTAAAGAAAGGAATCCTGCCAATTTGTTTCCACTGGTAATGGAAGTTGCCGCGGGCGAGCGGGACGAGATACAAATCTACGGCAATGATTTTGATACAATTGATGGTACCGGTGTAAGAGATTATATTCATGTAAATGACTTAGCAGACGCTCACGTAAAAGCACTTGAATATGTAGGCAATACAAACAAGGATTTAACAGTAAACTTATCTACTGGGAAAGGCCTTTCGGTTTTAGAAATAATTGAGGCAGCCGAGCGTGTTTGTAATCGAAAAATTCCATATAAATTTGTAGAGCGACGCGACGGGGATCCTGCAGAATCGGTAGCCATCTCAAAATCTGCTTATGAATTGCTTGGTTGGGAACCAAAACATTCTGGATTGGACGAATTATTATCCACTATGTGGCGAATTTATAATAATGGATAAATGTAAATAGTCGTTACGGAGTGCTATAATGGTAGAAATAAATAGAATTAAGAAAACCGCAGGGATTATTGGTAATTCCGATGCTATTCAACAAGTGTTAGAAATGGTGGTGCAAGTTGGACCAGTGGATATTTCAGTCTTGATAACAGGAGAATCGGGCACGGGAAAAGAAATGGTCGCAAAAGCAATTCATTCAGTTAGTCGCCGTTCAAATAATCCGCTCCTGATCGTAAACTGTGGGGCAATACCAGTAGGGATTATTGAATCGGAATTATTTGGTCATAAAAAAGGTGCTTATACTGGAGCAACTGAAGATCGGAAAGGATATTTTGAGACCGTGGACAAAGGTACAATATTTTTAGACGAGATAGGGGAGACACCACTTGAAACACAAGTTAAGTTGCTTAGAGTATTAGATAGCGGCGAATTTATTCGAGTAGGGGATTCAGAAACACTTCATACTGATGTCCGCGTAATTGCTGCGACAAATCAAGATTTGGGGGAATTAGTTCGAAGGGGCAATTTTCGGCAGGATTTATTCTATCGTTTAAAAACGGTAAGCATTAATATTCCGTTACTTAGAGATCGTGTTGAGGATATAGGACTTTTAGTCGAACGATTTGCTTTAGAATTTACCAGAAGTAATGATATTGCCTATAAGGGGTTTGTCCCTGAAGCAGTTAAATTGATGAAACAATATGGTTGGCCCGGTAATGTGCGAGAATTGAAAAATTTTGTTGAAAGTATATTAGTAGTCGAAAAGGGTGAAAGAATTACATATGAGATGGTTGAGCGACATCTTAGCCCGAATGTGGGAATCTCACATACGAACCCTAATTTGCCGGTATTAATTAACCAATCTCCTGAAGCAGCTGAAAGGGAATTAATTTTGCGTCAAATATTTTTAGTAAGGCAAGATGTGGAATCGATAAAAAATATGTTAGGCGAAGCCTCGTTAAGATCGGTAGGTGAAGAATTGCGGTACCTCCCTAATACCGGTGACATATTAGATCAACCGCTGAAAATTGATGAATTATCTCATCTTATAATTAAAAGTGAAGCCTTGGGTAGTATGACATTGGATGAATTAAATAAAGAAGCGATTGAACGAACTTTAAAATATTTTAATAATAATAGACGGGCAGCAGCCCAATCACTTGGTATGAGCGAACGAACCCTTTATAGAAAAATTAGCGAATATGGCCTTGAAAGAAAGATTAAGCGAAATAATGAATAAAATTACCAAATTGATTTTAATAATTAATATTTCAATATTGATTGGAGCTTGCGGATATTATTCAATGGCAGGATCTATTCCGCCGCACATTAAATCTATTGCAATTCCATTATTGGTAAACCAAACGGCTGAGTTTGGAATTGCTGAAGATATTACTGATAATTTGCTGGATAGGTTTGTTGAAGAGAACATTCTTAAGATCGCTGACGAATCCGATGCAAACTCCATTTTAAGGGGAACAATAGAAAAAGAAGAAGATGAGCCCTATACCTTCAGCAAAGAAGAAGCGCATTCAGAATTCAGAGTTCAAATCTATCTT